>Ga0136642_1000364_pt1 | contig 25294 bp, 19 predicted proteins | sample LowCatLa1302831Y_FD_115313 | JGI IMG/M metagenome (GOLD analysis project Ga0136642, IMG submission 115313) | Freshwater microbial communities from Lower Cathedral Lake, Yosemite National Park, California, USA - 13028-31Y | ecosystem: Environmental > Aquatic > Freshwater > Lake ... | reverse complement strand
TGGTTGCCCAATCGGTGGAGAATTTGTTTTTAAAACAACTGATGACTTGTTTGCCAACAAACGAGTGATTGTATTCAGCTTGCCAGGTGCATTTACACCCACATGCTCAACATACCAACTGCCGGGCTTTGAAGAGCAGTATGAAGACTTTAGGTCCCAAGGCATTGATGATATCTATTGCGTCAGCGTAAACGATTCATTCGTTATGAATGAATGGGCTCGTGCTCTGAACATTCAAAACGTACACCCAATTCCAGACGGTGCGGGTGTGTTCACAGAAGGCATGGGCATGACAGTTGACATGAGTGCTATTGGTTTTGGCAAACGCAGTCGACGATATGCGGCTGTTATTGACAACGGACAAGTACAACACATGTTTATCGAACCCGAATCTAGTGATACTGACCCGGATCCATATGGCGTGTCCAGTCCAGAAAATGTTATGAAATATCTCAAGGATAAAAATGCCTAATTTAGTACCAATGGTAATCGAGCAAGAAGCTCGCGGAGAACGTAGTTACGACATTTACAGTCGCTTGCTCAAGGACCGTATTGTCATGCTAGACACCGATGTTAACGAACATAGTTCCAGTTTGTTAGTAGCACAATTATTGTTTTTAGAAAGTCAAGGAAATGAGGACATTACTTTTTTCATCAATAGTCCTGGGGGTGTAGTTACTGCCGGCATGGCTATCTACGACACAATGCAATTTATCAAACCTGACGTTTGCACAGTGGTTATGGGTCAGGCTTGCAGTATGGGCTCCTTGCTCGCCACTGCTGGAGCGCCTGGCAAGCGTAAAATGCTACCAAACGCTAGACACATGATTCACCAACCTTCGGGCGGTGCCGGCGGACAAGCTACAGATATGGAAATTCAAGTTGAAGAAATCTTAAAGATGAAAAAGAACTTGACCCAGATTTATGTAAATCATAATAGCAAGGGAAAAACTTACGAGCAGTTCAAATACGACATGGAACGTGACAAATACATGAGTGCGCAGGAAGCCCTAGAATACGGGTTGATTGACGAGATTATTACCAAACGATGAAACGTTTGTTTGTTGTAGGTTGTAGCTTTACCAAGTATCATTGGCCAACTTGGGCTGACATGCTCGGTAAAGAATATGATCACTTTGAAAATTGGGGTAACAGTGGTCTAGGTAATCGTGCGATTGCAGAAAGGCTTACTGAACTAGTTGTTACCAATGAGATTACCCAAGATGACACCATTGTAGTACAGTGGACTGACTTTCACCGATTTGATATACACTCTAATAAAAATTGGGAACCAACCGGATGGAACTGTGGTGGTAGTGTATTACTTAATCCACAGTATCCCAAATCCTGGGTTGAGCATTATTGGCAAGAAGAAAGTTTTATGATGCATTCATTTAACTTTATTAAACTAGCCACTGCACTGTTAGAAACATTACCATGTAAATGGCTAATGTTTACTATGAATGATCTAGCAGGATCAATCGATCAATTTTCAAAGCTAGAAAAATATAGATCTATATTTTCTACAGACAAGTGGTCTCCTCCGTTAAACAATTTCTTCATTAATCGATATCCTGAGTTTACTTGTAAAAACGAAGAGTGGGAATCGCAAACTGGCAAGATAGTTGATTATGTTGATCCGCATCCTACCCCAGAGGCGCACTATAATTATGTGCGCACTTATCTAGCACCAAAACTAGATATTATTCCAGATGCCGACTGGGCAGGAGTCGCTCAGGATCTCCTAAAAAACACAGTATTCCATTCACATCTAAGAAGCAAGTATTCTAAAAACTTAGATTGGGTGCCGGACAAATACTGGATTAGAGGCATTTAATCCACCATAAAGTATGTAGATAATTGGACACCCTAGTATACTATAAATAGTTATATCTAGGAGTGTGTCATGGCCCAACTGCCGTACGATTGGTCGGAATTAACCCGCAGTAATCTCTACTCTATGTTCTACTCGCTTAACAGTGAAATAGTGGGCAAAGAACTATCCCCTAGTCAAATCCAAAAACGTATTATTAGACATGTTAAAGCACACATGCCACTTAAACTGAAAAAATGTATATATGCACCTACTACTCCGGGATTTATTTTCATGGGAGGGGTATATTACAGCGATTTGGATCGAAAAAAATTGCCTGCTATAGAAGTCAATTTTAATTACAATCCTGCTGACAAGAAACTTAAACTTACCCAACATCGATTTAAGCGCATGGCTGTGAGATTTGCCGATGTGGTATTGCATGAAATTGTACACCAACGTCAATTCCGTGCTAGAAACTTCAAAAATATTCCTGGTTATCAAAGCACAGCTGAATATGCCAAAGAACGTAAAAAGCAAGAGTACTACGGAGATAGAGATGAAATGGGTGCTCATGCATTTAATTGTGCCTGTGAATTAATTGATCGTTTTGGCTATGATCCTACCGCTGTTGCTCATTACTTAGATTCTAATCAATGTCGCAGACATAAAAACTCCACTTGGAATGATTACTTAAAAGTTTTTGAGTGGAATCACAACCATCCAATCATACGCAGAATGAGAAATTTAATCCTGCGTAATTTGGAAAATGCCGCTAACGGTAAACCATTTAAGACCACAAACCACTTGACATACTGATAATTACTCTGTATAATATACACTTAAACAGTTAATTATTGGAGTCGAAATGAGCGTTTGTGCCAGTCATATTTGGAATTTGGAAAGTCACCCTTCTCGCCTAAACAAAGAAGCTATCATTGAAGCTATTGCCCAATCAGGTAATAAGGAATTCTTTGAAGGCTGTCGCTTGGCTCTTGATCCTATGATAACTTTTGGTATTAAACAAGTTCCGGAGAAAACAGATGAAGATGGGCCTGGCTTACCTTGGGATAGTTTTACTCTCGCTCTTACTGGCTTTGTCACTCGCAATATCACCGGCAATACAGCACGTGATATGATTCAGGCCATGATGAAGTCAGCTACCAAAAAAGAATGGAATGGGTGGTATCGTCGTATCCTTATCAAAGACTTGCGCTGTGGTACCAGCGAAAAAACAATCAACAAAGTAGTGGAGAAGAAATATGCTGACTACGCTATTCCCGTATTTGGTTGTCAGCTTGCTCATGACAGTGCTAATCATGAAACTAAAGTCGCCGGCAAGAAACTTATCGAAGTCAAACTTGACGGTGTCCGTGTTATCACTATCGTTCGTGCTGATGGTCGTGTGGACATGTTCAGTCGTAACGGTAAAGAGCTTGCTAACTTTCCTCATATAGCACAACAGATTTCAAACGTGATCCAACTAAAAGGTTCTAGTAAGAGTATGGACGTTGTATTAGATGGAGAAATTATGAGCTCCAGTTTTCAGGACTTGATGAAGCAAGTACACCGCAAGGATAATGTGGAAGCAGGCGATGCTATTCTTAACCTGTTTGATGTACTGCCGTTGGAGGATTTTGAAAAAGGTATTTACGATAAAGATCAAACTACTCGTAGTAGCATGGTTAAGTTTTGGGTAGAACAAAATCAAGCACTAATTCCTAATGTGACTTATGTTGCTAATGAACTAGTTGATTTGGATACTGAAGCGGGTCAGTCCCGCTTCAAAGAAATTAACGCCCTAGCTGTTGCTGGTGGTTATGAAGGTATCATGATTAAGGATCCAAGTGCTCCTTATGAATGCAAGCGTAGTGTTTCGTGGTTAAAGTTAAAGCCATTCATTGAAGTTAGTCTAGCAGTGGTCGCAGTAGAAGAAGGTACAGGTAAAAATGTAGGTAAACTTGGTGCGCTAGTATGCGAAGGAGAAGATGATGGGAAACGAATCAGAGTCAACGTTGGCAGTGGCTTTACAGATATTGATCGTGATAGTTTTTGGAGCAGCCGTGATAGCCTTAGCGGAAATATTGTTGAAGTTAGAGCAGATGCTGTAACACAGAATCAAGACGGCTCTTATAGTTTGCGGTTTCCTCGATTTAAAGGATTCCGTGGTTTTACAAAAGGTGAAAAAATTTAATGACAAATCCATTTAGAGATCAAGAAAAATTTATGCGGGCTTGCGATCAAACAGTCGGCAGCTTTAATCAAGAACAGTTTAAATTGTATCTTGGACTAATTGAAGAAGAATATAAAGAGCTCAAAGAAGCTATTAATAACCATGATCAAATAGAAACATTAGATGCACTTATTGATATTCTAGTGGTAACTATTGGTGCTGTACACAGTGCGGGTTATAATGCTGAAGGTGCGTGGAAAGAAGTTATGAGTACTAACTTTGCCAAGATTGATCATGAAACTGGTAAGGTTCGTAAGCGCGAAGATGGAAAAGTTTTGAAACCCGTGGGTTGGGCGGCACCTAATCTTAAACCATTTATTAAAGGAGACTAATATGTTTGGTGCAAATTATGTTGGTAACGGTTTGTTAAATTATCGTTCTGCTAGTGAAATTAATTCGGCAATGGGACGTGTGTATGGACACATGAGTCTTGCTGTCGTTGTGTCAATGTTGGTGAGTTACTTGGTGGGTACTACACCAGAATTGCTACAATTCTTTTTTACAGGCGTGTTGAAGTGGATTGTGATTTTTGCACCACTTGCGGCAATCTTTGGTATTGGATACGTATTGGGGAATAATCCCAGCAAAGGTGTGGCACAGTTATGTCTGCATGGCTTTGCGGCACTTATGGGCTTGAGCTTTGCCACAATCTTCGCTGTGTTCACAATGGGATCAATTGTTAGTGCATTTATGGGTGCGGCAATCTTGTTTGGTGTTATGAGTGGCTATGGCTATTTTACTAAGCGTAGTTTAGATAGCCTTGGTAAATTTATGTTTGTAGGGTTAATCGCCATTGTGATTGCCAGTATTGTTAATATCTTTATTGGTAGTACCGTAATGCAAATGGTGATCTCTGCTTTGGCAATTATCATCTTCCTTGGATTAACCGCTTACGATACACAGCAGATTCGTGAAGAACTAAGTACAGAGACAAGTCCTGCGGCCGAAGTTCGCGGAGCACTAACTTTGTACATGGACTTTATCAACTTGTTTATCAACTTGTTACAACTTTTTGGCGATAGGAAATAAAATGGCACAACACGCAAATTACTGGAGTTGCAGTCCTTTTGCAGACTGGCTTCGAGGCACTAAAAAACTTAGTGCGGGTACAGCCGAAGAATGGGACGACTGGACTACTACTGCACAAATGAAACACAACTTTCGTTATTGGTTAGCAGAAGAAGCACTTGGTCATATCCAAGATTTCGTCACATGGCCTGTGAGAAAGATATATGACGTCAAATACTACATCAATAATCGTTGGGTCACTCGTACTCATCAACTTACTGCTCATGCTAAAGACATCAAACCCGGACAGTGGCAAGATGTGGGTAATCGCTTCCTTCCTTGCTTATTCAATGAGCTAGTAGATTTTGTGGAAATAGAATCAGCATGGAGTCACATTGCCTGGGGCAGTAAAGAAGACCGTGCAAAGTATTCTGCGCCGTTTTGGGCTACAGGTTGGTTCCGTTGGCGTACATGGCGTTGCCCACAAGCGGGTCTTGATCACTTAGATTGGGCCATGACCTTAGTTATGGATGATAGCATGGGTGTTGAAAAAGACAGTCCTAACTTTGGTAAGCCTACTGGCCAAGCAGAACGTGCAAAAGAGATCAAAGAGCTCTACACATGGTGGACTACGGTGTACCCAAATCGCCCTGATGTACACGATGTCAGCGGATGGACAGAATACTGCGAAGCAAGTCGTGCAGCCAACGGTGGTAAACTAAGTTGGATGAGCAATGACAAGAGTCCCGAACTTAAAAAGATGGGTAGCAAGGCTTTAAAACTTAGTCAGAAGATTGAAGCGGCTTATGAAAAAGAAGATACAGAAATGATGATCCGATTGATCAAAGCTCGAGACAGTTTATGGACCTAAGAAAATTAAAAGACGAAGTAGATACTAGCAAAATTATTGTACTTGATAATGCGTTTCCAGCATGGTTTGAAACTTACATAGATAAAATCAGCAGAGGTATACCGTGGAGTTGGATTGAAATTGATGCCATGCACAATGCTGGGAAAGAATGGGCATTGAGCTACATGGTGTTCGATATTACCAACAGAGAAGTTAATGAGTTCCACAGTATTACCAAGTTGCTGAATGATGCACTAACTATTGATGTAATACCCAAAGCACTGCCAGACTTAGAAGTGGTTAGACTTGCACGGGTGCGGTTCAATGGAACATTGCGTGGGTTTGATCTTAATCCTCATATTGATTATCCAGACCCAATTGCCTGGGTATTAGTTTATTATGTAAACGACAGTGACGGCGATACTGTGTTTTACGACACTGATCATAAAACTGAAATATTTAGATGTCAGTATAAAAAAGGTCGAGCAGTTTTGTTTCCAGCCAATATCCATCATAAAGCAGAAGCACCTAAAAACAGTCCATTAAGGATAAGCATTGGTGTACACTACATTATGAAAGATAAATGAAACAACGAATATTTGAAATAAAAGATGTAACAGATACAGCTAGTAAAACATTTTGTCTTGCTAAATGGCATCATACTACTATCTACTTGCAGTCAGGTGAAACACACAGTTGTTATCACCCTGCACCCCATACTATCCCGCTAGATGAGATTAAGACTAATCCTAGTGCGATACATAACACTAACGAAAAGAAAACTCAACGTTTAGAAATGTTAAATGGTGGAAAACCTAGTGGATGTCAGTACTGTTGGAGCATTGAGGCTATGGGCGACGATTACATCAGCGATCGCCACGAACGCAATGCCAGCATATATACAGATCATCGATTTAATGAGATACTTGCACAAGGTCCCGACTTTGATGTTAATCCAGAATATATCGAAGTAAGTTTTGGTAACGAGTGCAATTTTAAATGCGGGTACTGTCATCCAAAAGCGTCTAGTGCCTACTACAAAGAAATAAAACAACACGGCCCATACCCAGTCAAGAATCACCACTTTGGTATAGACAAACTTGTTATCTACGAAGAAGAATCGAATCCGTATGTGGATGCATGGTGGAAGTGGTGGCCAACTGTAAGTAGAACTCTAAATATTTTACGCATCACCGGCGGCGAGCCTTTATTGCAAAAATCGACATGGCGACTGCTAGAAGATTTAGATAAAAACCCGTTGCCAAACTTAGAACTAAACATTAACAGTAACCTAGGTGTTAAACCCATTTTAGTTGAACGCCTAGCAGAAAAGGTTGAAAAACTCAGAGCTGAGAAAAAGATAAAAGGATTTAAACTGTTCACTAGTTTAGATACTTGGGGCGCTCCGGCAGAATACATACGCACTGGACTAGATTTGAAATCTTGGGAATACAATTTCCATACATATATGTTAAAGACTAAAAATCCAATTACATTTATGATAACATTCAATATATTGTCAGTGACCGGATTTAAGACACTCTTGCAAAAACTGTTAGAATGGCGTAGACTATATGGGTGGTACGCACATATTAATCAGCACAGAATTAGATTTGATACTCCGTATCTTAAAGAACCTTTACAGTACGATATAAATATCTTACCTAAAGAAGAATTTATGCCATATATGCATGCTAGTTTAAATTTTATAAAAGACAATATCGGACTCACTGCTGGTACATTTTCAGAGTTGGAATATGAAAAATTTCGTAGAGTAGTCAACTATATGGAGACTACTTTTTACTCCGATAATAAATTAAGAGAAGGCCGCAAAGACTTCCATGCATGGTTCGCTGAACATGATCATAGGCGAAATACAGATTTTAAAAAAACATTTCCAGAAATGACTGGATTTTATCAAATATGCGAAAAAGAAAATGAATAATCTTACTGTTAATAAACATAACTTGGGACGAATTATTGATAGAGTTGACTCATACAATAGCATTGCTGTTAATTTCTCAGACCGCACCGCCACAACTACTTTTAGTCCTAATGGTACTGATACTGAAAAACTTTATTTTAAAAATCTAAAGATTATGGGACCATCATGGCGATATGCTACTAAGCAAATCTCATATGCAAAAAACTCATTAGGATACCGTAGCAAAGACCTATCCGATGTTACTGATAACAATTTCTTTATGGTGTTTGGTTGCAGTTACACGGAGGGCGAAGGATTAGCTGAAGACGAAATGTGGGCGAATATCCTTAGCGACAAATTAAATATACCTGTAATTAATCATGCCAAGGGCGGCGGAAGTGCAGAATTAGTTTATCTTAACTCTTTGTTATTTTTAAAAAACACATCTAGCATCAGACCAAAATTTGTAGTAATACAATGGCCTCAAACCTGTAGGATGATGTATAAAAATTTAGAAGCATATGGTATGCTCGGCCCTTGGCAGTTAGATGAAAGTTACGCAAACTTTCCCAAAGGTAGTCCAAATCTAACAGAATTTTATAGCTGTATGATCAAGCATAAATCAGACTCTTATAATGCTCTTATGATGTATCACTCGACTATACTATTATGGCGACTGGCCGGTATTCCGGTATACCAATGGACTTATGATACCATGTGGGAAGAACAATTAAATATCAAATTTGATGATATAATTTGGGCAAATCTATCTGCCGGCGAGATGCTACCCGAAAATATGGCACGAGATGGTCTGCATTTTGGGGAAACCTGGAATCGTAGAGTTGCAGATAGACTAGCCAAAAGTATAGAAATCACAATCTTAAATAGATCTACAGGTTGACAACTACCTCCAACGGTGCTATAATATGTATATTGTTTAACACACAGGAGTGAAAAATGGCTAAAGTGGCAACCAAAACTAGAGTTACCAAAAAGCAGGTAACTGCTCATCGCACCAAATCGGCTAAAGATCATAGCCCAGTTTGGGATAATGTAGAGTCTATGGACGCTTCGCAATTTTTGCGTCACTGGCATCATGCTATGGAATACTATCGCTTAGAATTCAACGGCAAAGATTTGAAGCCTGCTGTGCTTAAATGGATGGCTACTGTGGGTTGCACTAAGGAAGACATTGCCGCCTTTAAGAAAACTAAAGACAATCGTTGTAACTCAACCATGGGTGCTATTGCCAGCTGTTTACTTCGTGGGATGCCAGCAGTTCGCGCAGATTTTAATGACGGGCGAGATACTAGTACTTGGTTGCGAGCAGAGATTGTCAAGGTTATCGCTGATGGTAAAAATGATGTTGACGAAGATGAAGCAAAGGCCGCTGAAGCAGCCAAGCCTGTAATTCCGCAACCTAGTATACAGGATCGGGTTCGTGAAGCTTCGTTCCGCATGACTGAAGAATTAGAGGATGCTATCGAAGGTTTTCAAAACGATCCAGAGTCGTTTGATCCAAAAGCATTTAAGGTTTTGAACTTGCTCAAAGGCAAAGAAGTCAAAGCCGCACATGCTCGTATTATTAAAAACCTATATGCTAGAGATCTAGCCGAGCTAGAAGAACTTGCTAGTGGTAACGGTGACGAGCAATTGAAAGAAGCATACAGCCATCGTACTAAAAAGCAAATTCGCAGTCTAATTGCGTTCTATCAAGAAATTGCAAGTGCATGTGATATGTTAGCACAAGAGGCTAAGGTTAATCGCGCTCCACGTGCTAAAAAGGCACAGCCTAAAGAAAAGATTGTTGCTAAACTCAAGTACATGAAATCTTGCGAACCTTTAAAACTTGTTAGTATTAATCCTACAGACATCATCGGTGCTAAGGAAGTATGGACTTACAACACTAAGAGCCGAAAGCTCGGACGCTATATTGCAGAAGAGTACAAAGAACTAGGTGTTAAGGGTGCAAGTATCGTTAACTTCAACGAGTCTACTAGTGTCCAGAAAACACTACGCAAGCCCGAAGAGAAACTTAAAGAGTTCAAAGCGGCAGGTAAGGTGCAGTTACGTAAGTTCTTAGACGATATCAATGCTACTGATACACGCCTAAATGGTCGTTTAAACGAAGAAATCATTATTCTTAAAGCATCTAGTTAAGCACCAGTCCGTGGATAAATACTCAAAAGAGAGTGTTTATCCATGGCTGACAATACAATTATACCAGACGGTTCTATAAGTGGAAACAAGGTTTCCGGCGGCGTAATCACGCAATTCCAAAGTACCGGCATACAAGATCTAGCTGGTCAAACTAGTCTTATTGTTTCTAACGGTATGGCTACTGTTGACACCATTAGAACAAAGAAGCTAGACGGAAACGTACAAGTTGCTGGAAACTTAACAGTTGACGGCACTATTAGTGTTTCGGAAGATACAAGATTTCTTAAAGATTTAATCATATCTGGTAATATTAGTGCAAATACAATTACCGTTGCTAACTTAATCGCAGATGTAACACAAGAAACTAGAGAGCCGTTAACATTCACAGGCATGCAAAATGCTGATTTAAATGGAAAGGGGCTTGTTTGGAAAGTTGGACCAACTGTCGTTAGTTCATTACTTTACAGAAATGGTCGACTAGCATCTACTCTAGAAATAGATTTGGGTGTAGACCAAAGCTATCACATCAGTGGCTCACCTGTACTGTCGCATACGGCACTAGGTACAGGAGTTACTAGTAGTAATTTAAAAACCCTAGGTCGATTACAGTCGTTAACAGTAGACGGACTTACTGAAATTAACGGACTTACTAAATTCAATAACTCGGTTGAGATTGACGGCCCTGTTACAATTACCGGCACTCTAACTGCTCAAACAATCAAAGCTAGTCAAGTAATTACTGAATCGGGTGCGGCTTTTGAGTTAGGAAACTTTACTGCCAACACTGAACAACAATTAAACGGACAGGGCATACATTGGGTAACTGGTACTAGCGACAACATGCTAGTATATCGAAACGGTTCTAGATTATGGACTAACAGCCATTTAGACTTAGATGTAAACTCTAGTTTTAGGATCGACAATGTACCAGTACTATCCAATGGTACTTTAGGATCCACTATTGTTAATAGTAATTTAAAAACTGTTGGAACTTTGGAAAGTTTGTCAGTATCAGGCGATACTGCCCTTGGAGAGTTTGTCTTTATTAATAGTACATACAACAGAATTGGTATTGGTACTGACGAGCCTAATGCTAGTTTCAGTATTGTTGATAACAATGTTGAAATCGGTATCGGGAGTCAGAGAACTAATGTAGCCTCTATTGGAACACACAGTAATCACGATCTCGAAATTACTACAGACAATATTGCACGTATCACTGTAAAGAATAGCGGAGAAGTAAACTTTGGTAACGCCGCTGGTCAAAATGCTGTGGTGAATATTTATGGTACATTGCATGTTAGCAATCTAGTGGCTGACACTAGAATAGACCGAACAAGTCCAATGCAATTCCAAGCAACTACAGATACTAGCATATACGGTCTAGGTTTGGTATGGTCTGGTACGGGTGCGCCAAGACAGTTGATTATGATGGCTGGCCCTGACAGGTTATACAGCAGTGAAAGTATAGATCTGCATGCTGATCAAAGCTATTACATTGGCAGCAGAGTTGCTGTCACTGCCACAGGGTTAGGATCTAGTATTGTTAATAGTAACTTAACTGCTCTTGGAACATTAAATTCATTATCAGTATCGGGACATAGTACATTTTTAGATGACATCGATGCAAGCCAGGGTAATGTTAAAGTTAAGTCACTACTACTAAATGACGGCACAAACAGTATAGATATTACTACAGCTAACATTAACTTCGGTGGAGTAGTATCAATCACTAATCAGCAGTCAAATGTACTTAGTAGTGATTCAACACAGATTGTACTAGGTGATAAATCTAACACACGTAAAACTGTTAAGGTTTTCGGAGCACTGACTGTAGGGGTTAATAATCCAGATCCAAGTTTAAGTTTTGCTGTCAACGGTGATGTTAGTATTGGCAATAAACGATTCACAAATAATACAAGTTTTCCAACAGTAGGAACTTACAATGTAGGTGATGTCTGCTGGAATACTGAGCCAAGAGCAAACAGCTATGTTGGCTGGGTATGCACAGTGTCTGGCAATCCTGGTCAATGGTTAGGGTTTGGCATGATTGCTAATCAATAAACTTGACCTAGACGCATAAAAGTGTATAATTATACTATGCGGACTTAGGCATTCATCCCGCAATATAAACTCTGCATGCCATTGCTTAATCTTAGGAGATAACAATGGCAAAATTTTACTCAACAAAACACTATGGACACAACATTGGACTAAGTGCTGTATTCCGTCAACCAAACGCAGATCACAGTCACTGTCATTTGCTACATGGTTATAGTCTAGCATTTACGTTTACCTTTGGTTGTGAAACATTAGACAATAAAAACTGGGCAGTAGACTTTGGCGGTCTTAAGGTGCTCAAGGCATGGCTGGAAGATCATTTTGATCACAAACTAGCATTGGATAAAAGTGATCCATATTTGTCAAAGTTTTTAGAATTGGAAATGTTAGGTCTAGCAGAGATTCGCATCTTTGATGGCGTAGGTGCAGAGAAGTTTGCTGAACATGCTTTTAATTTTGCTGATCAATTAATAAGAGAAAAGACTAATAACCGTTGCTATTGTGTAAGGGTAGAATGTGCAGAACATGGTGCTAACTCGGCTACATACGAAGGCTAAAAATAAAATTATGAATAGACTGGCAATTGAAACACCTAACAACGGAACTATAGACATATTCCTACCGGATGGGGATTTTATTGATATGCTTTTAATTCAAAACGGAATGGTCGGATTAAGTCCCGATATATATCTAAAAGAGTTATCAGATAGGTATTCATCTAAATTAAAAGATTTGTTAACTCCGAAGGTATTAGAATATTTTAAAAATTTTGCAGATCAAAATAAGCAAATCGTTATTCTTGATGTTGGATGCGGAAATAGTATTTTCGACATCATTCTTTACAAATTTTTTCAATCAAAAAATATAAACAATGCTAGATTTATGCTAGTTGATGGTAACGAGGTAAATGATAATTCGAACACTATGTACTCGTTAGATCATACACCTTACAACAATTGGGATCAGGTATATAGATGTATCAATCTTAATGGGTGTACACAATCTCATTTTATAAATGTAGATTATAAACAACCCGTGTGGAGTCAAATTCCGGTCAACTTGGTCATATCATGCGCTTCGTGGGGGTGGCATTATCCATTAAGTAAGTACGTTGACAAAGTTAATGATATGCTAGCCAATAACGGATTATTATTTCTTCACCCGATTATCGACATCGATAATCCTTTAGAATTACTGAATTCCAAATTTAAGACTATTATCAGAATGTCTTATAAAGACCATTTTGTAACAAAGGGGCATAATGAGTATGAACATCATTATTGGGAAAATATACCAGGTTGGCACAAAGATCTCTTAATCCATACAGGAATTTGGCAGAAGACTAATGGGAACTTACTTCCGTAATTTTTGGCGACTTTGGGCAAAATCATTAGGTGAAAAATCAGGCAGTACGGACGAGGAATCGGATCGAATTGCTTGCATTCGTACTGTAATTGTGTTATCATATGTACTTACAAACATTTTTATAATCGCAAGCGTCATAAGGCATTGGTAATGAAACGTATAGGCTTCGCATGTAAATGGATCGATCATGCAGATCAAGTTAATGGCATTAATACAAAAGATGATGCTAAACAGTATAACACCGGTAGTACAACTGTCAGCTGGCTTCGACGCCAGACTAAAGAAGTGGCAGAACAAAAACTATGGGACCTAATGGTTCAGAACATCGAATCCACCCGCAAACTTGTAGAGAGAGTAGGAGATTTAGATGATAACCTTCGTATGGTACGTATTAGTAGTGATATCCTGCCTGTGTATACTCACGCTGACTGGTCTTATTTTTGGCAACGTAGCGATGTGGTTGAATATTGCGAAAAACAGTTTGGAACCGTTGGTCGAATTGCTAAGGATCGCAACGTCCGCCTTAGTTTTCATCCTGGCCAGTTTACTGTGTTGGCTAGTGATAATGAAGGTATTGTTCAGCGCAGTATAGAAGAATTTGAATATCACGCAGACATGGCACGATATATGGGCTATGGTAAATCTTTCCAAGACATTAAAATTAATGTACACATATCAGGCCGCCAAGGCCCCGAAGGCATACGCAGGGCTTACCAGCGACTATCACCTGAAGCTCGAAATACAATTACAATCGAAAACGAAGAAAACTCATGGGGGCTAGATGACTGTCTTACTATTAGCGATATCATTCCTATTGTGCTTGACGTACACCATCACTGGATACGTGAAGGGCAATACATCAGCAACACAGATAGCCGTGTTATGCGTGTCGTGGACAGTTGGCGCGGTCTGCGCCCTACTATGCATTATTCAGTATCTCGTGAAGACTATCTTGTGGATCATGACACTGATATAATCCCAAATCACTCGGCGTTGCTTGAAACAGGATACAAAAAGCAAAAGCTCAGAGCACATTCAGACTTTTATTGGAATACAAAAGTTAATGAATGGGCACTGAGCTTTCTAAGCACACACGATATTATGTGTGAAAGCAAAGGCAAAAATCTTGCAAGTTTTGCCTTATACGAGCAAGCTAAACGACTTACTCTGCTTTAGGCTTTTTAGGAGCACGTGGCTTTTTTGCGGCTGGTGCTTTTTTAACAGCTGGACCTTTTTTGGCTTTAGCTGGTTTAGCTTCGACCACGGGTGCCGCGATTGAAGCTTCTGTGCCTGCTGGAACAATTTCAACAGTTACAGGTGATTCTATTTTATATTCGGCTACCGGTGCTGGCGGTGTTGTTTTCTTAAAAAAACTTTTGATTAATTTTAACATAGTATATTATCCTCCAGAGTATTTATACTGATAAATACCATTATGTATAACTTTATTAAACATATCACGCTGAACGAGGGTAAAACCCCCAAGACGTTGGTTCATACCAAGTTGCCCTACGCAAGAGATGATTTAGAACCCAGCATGAGTGAAGAAACTATAGACTATCACTATAGTGAACTGTACGGCGGATATGTTAAGCGTTTTAATAAAGGAGAAGGGGACCCCGACTTTAACGAAGCTGGAGCTTTTTTGCATAATATATACTTTACGCAATTTCAGAAACCTACAAGATCAAACGAGCCTAGCGGGTCATCTGGTGAATTTATCGATAAACACTTTAAAAATTTTGATAAGTTTATTGATGCCTTTGAAAAAGAAGCTATGAAAATTCAAGGGTCGGGATGGGTATATCTGTCTCGTGACGGAAAAATTAAGACTATCAAAAATCACGAAATCAAACAGGATATTGTATTGCTGGTAGATTGGTGGGAGCATGCCTGGGCTCTAGACTACCAAGCCGATAAAAAAAGCTATCTATCTAATCAGTGGAAAATTATCAACTGGAATGTAATCAGTGCTAGAGTTGGCCTAGCGTCTTAAGACTGCTTACAGGCATGTCCCAAACATGCTTACTTTCAATCCCTTTGCTTTGAGCAAACTTTTTAGCATCACAATTACCACACACATGATAATAGTTGTTGCTTAATCGATTAGGGTCCATATTGCCCTTGTCTCGATTAAATACTTCTCCACAGCAATCACACCGTAATACCAGTACGGTTTTTTTACGACTATAGGTGTGTGTCTTACCACGATTGCTGGTGCGCACATAGTGGTTTTCTCGAAATTCAGTTCCAATATACATAACTGTATTTACATTAAGGTTATAAAATATATTGGATAAATACTCAATCGAGGGCTATCATGATCACTATTTCCGAATCAGCAAAGACAAAAATCAAAGATCTTCTATACGAAGAAGGTAACCCTAACTTATCATTACGTACCTTTGTTCAAGGTGGCGGCTGTAGCGGCTTTAGCTATGGTTTTACCTTTGATGAAATAATCAACGAAGATGATTTTGAGATCCCCCTAGACGAATTTCGAGTGCTTGTAGACGCAATGAGTATGCAGTATCTTACAGGTGCAGAGATAGATTATAAAGAAGAATTAATGGGCAGTACATTCAGCATAAAGAATCCCAACGCACAGACAACATGCGGTTGCGGTTCTAGCTTTGGAGTTTAAAATAATATGACACAACAAGTAATTGATATTGGCGTACAAGGTAACGACGGTACCGGCGATAGTATCCGCACAAGTTTCCAAAAAGTAAACAGCAACTTTAATGAGTTATACGCTATTTTTGGAGCTGGAGGAACTATCAGATTTACCAACTTGTCCGATGCACCATCTACGTATAGTGCTAACCAAGTTATCATGGCAAACACTACAGGCGGGGCATTATCTGCTAGAACTATTGTAGCTGGAACAGGTATTGGTATTACTACCTCTGATCCTACTAAACTCACAATTGCAGCCTTAAGTGCTCGACTAAACAACGACCCGCAACCATCGTTAAGTGCCAGTATCAACGCTAATCAATTTAGTATTGGTAATTTAGGAGATCCAAGCCAAGCCCTAGTTGATCAGTTTAATACTCTGTACGCTTCTCAAAATATTACTACCACTCTAGGACAGCTGGCAATTAGTAAAAATTATGCCGATAATACCTACGTGGCCACTTATAACGGCACAGTTTCAAAAGCATTAAGAGTCCGTGACGAGCCAGCTAATCCGCAAACTAGTGATAAAGACTATGACGCAACATTGTCTAGCAACTATGTAAGCACAGAAGCAATGCAACGCAAGTATACTGTTTACCGTGGCGGCGATACTATGACTGGGCCGCTTGCTCTCAACGACCATCCGTCACCAATGGCAGGATTTGGTACACCTAATGGTGCTGATGATCTACAAGCCGCAACAAAATTTTATGTTGACAATAATACTAGCTATAGCGCGACAAATCTATATGTTAAGACTAATGGTGACGATTTACAAACAAACACTCCCCCCGGTCGAGAAGGTCGTTCGTGGGCGTATGCTTATAAGACTATTGGAGCTGCCGCGCTCCAGGCCCAAAATCTTATTGCGCTATCAACTGTAGAACCTGGCCCATATCGTCAAAGAATTGCCTATACAGTTGGCCCTACTCAGACCTTTAGTACAATTCAAAGTGTCACGCTCGGCGGCGGCAATAGCGGAGTTATAGGCTATACTGATGCCGCTGATTTGTTAACAGCAAACAAATCGTTCATCCAAGCTGAAACTATTGCATACATTAACAAAAAATATGTAAACACATTTACATTTGATAAAGCTAGATGGGGCAGTATAATTTCAGATATCGTAGATGCTGTAGGATATGATACGGTATTAGGTACAACTTTTAATTCCACAACTCAAGCATCTATATTATTCAATGCTTATAACTCAGATATTGTTGAAAATAATTTAACTCAAATAATCGATGCAGTTAACTATGCTAGAGATCAAGTTTTAAATTTCTCGTATAGTACCGCTAATACTCAAACATATCTAGGTCAAGTAATTGATGCATTGTTATATGATTTGATATTTGGTTCAAATTTAAGAAGTATACAGGTTGCTTTATCATTTAGCACAGTATCTACTGGGCTAGAAACAACCCCTACGGTTGTTAATACTACTACTGTGGGTACTACTTCAATTGTAAACACCATCACTGTAGATTCAAGCGTTGGCATGCTGGTAGGAAGTCCGATTACATTTTCCGGTACTGGTTTTGGAAATATTACTATCGGAACCATTTATTTTATTCACAGTGTAGTAGACAGCACAACTATTAAAATTAGTCTAGTAGCCGGGGGCGATCCATTTGCGGTTACAACTCATGCTGGTATTATGTCTGTGAAAACAACTGGAATAAGTCAGGCAGCGGCAACACTAAACGATCTTGCAAATACCATAGTGTCAGATGCGGCATTTGCAAATTTACCATCAGCTGTTGCCAATATCAAAACTAATACTGCATTGATAGAAAAAATTATTTCAGGTGGAAGTCTGCCTAGCGTAGTATTTGGTGCTTTACCGACAACCAATGCTAGTTCAACATTTACTTTTGATCAAGCAAAATGCAGTCAAGATGTGGGAATCATTGTTAATGCTGTACTAGATGATTTGATCTTTGGAACTAATTATCGATCAATATCCACTGCTGTTAACTACATTAGAAGCACTATCTCAGCAACTCGAACTAGTCAAAAAACCCAACTTATCGCAGGATTAAACCTTGCCCGTGACGAAGTTATTGGATTAATTCCAACTAATACTTCTGCTATCGCTGCCATAACAGCCAGTATATCTTCGATTACCGCTATCATCAACGCCGATAGTGTAACTAGCACTCCTAGTATAACATGGACTTATAATAATCCAACTTCGGGTATAAACATCAGTGCAAGACAACTACAGAACAATCGTCAATTCATGATCGACGAAACTGTGGCCTATGCCAATGCCAGCCTGTCACCTAATACTATTCCGGCATATAGTGAAACTGTGTTCCGTCGAGATATAGGCTATGTTATCGATGCTATAACCTTTGATGTATTGTATGGTGGAAATATTGCTACATTGGCAGCAAGCGCGGCATATTTTACAGGCACTACCAGTAATATTACTACGCAAATCAGTCTATACACTTCTGCATACACACACCTAAATCAGGTCGCAGGGTTCGTTATTCAAGGATTAAACTATACTAGAACTACCGGAAATACCACAACACAGTCAGTATCTGCTGGTACTGGTACTGCTAGTATCACTGCCAACCAACTATTAACTGCTATTAACACTATCATTTCTGGCGGAGTTGTTGCCGGACCTAGCGCCATTAATTCAACATACAGCAATGGCACAACTTATGCAAACAACGGTACATCAAGAACAACTATATTAAATGGCCTATCAACTATACAGTCAAATATAATTTTATTCTTGATAGAAACATATCAGTCAAACACTGGTGTACTAAGTGCTAGAGATTTGTTGCTGAACAACCTATCATTTATCCAAGCAGAGATTATTGCTTTCTTATTAGCAAACTATCCAACACTAAGCTACAGTTCTGCTACATGCAAACGAGATGTAAAATATATTATATGGAGTTTGATCTACGACTTTATGTACGGTGGTAACAGTAACAGTGTTTACTCTGGACTTCAATATTGGATAGGCAATACTTTACAAATTGCTCAGTATGAAAAAACTGCCACCGTCGCCGCAATTAATTATATTAATACATTGTGTCAAGCGATCATTAATAATGTTTCGCCTACTACTGTGTATCAATTGAGTGTATATCAGTATATCAATCAAACATTGCGCGGCTCAACAATTGTCAGCACATCAATATCAAACAACATAGCAACGATTGCCGGGATCGTTAATAGTGTAAGTACACCTAATCCAGTAGTGTACGGGCCAACGACAGCCAATGCCAGTGCTACTTTGAATACTGCTAGAACTGCAATTATTGCGAAGAAATCTGCAATCCAGTCAGCTGAGATTAGCTATATCAATTCAACATTCTCAGTAATCAATAATGTGACCGTCAGTTCTACAATTACAAGTTTGTTTGGGATTATTACTAACTTATTAACAGCTGGTATTGCCAGTAGGTCTGTTCCAACATTTATTGACCCGCCATCGATAACAGTTACAACTGCTCACGCACGTTCGGCCATATTGGCCAATATTGATTTTATTGCCGCAGATACTATTGCTTGGATTAATACCAATTACCCATCTTTAGTATATAGTAACACCACTTGCAGTAGAGATGTGAAATCTATATTAGAAGCAGTCTGTTACGATCTAACATATGGTGGTAATTCAGCAACACTGAGAGCCGCATATCAATATTGGGCCGGTGGCACTAGACAAATCGCCAGCAATGAAGTAACTGCAACAGTGGCAGCAATTACTCATGCACAGGCGGTTGCTATTCTTGTGTCGTCAAATTCAGTAGTGACTCCTGCAACTGGTAACAGTGCTGTACAGGTAAGAAACGCAGTATGGGTTGACGGTGCCGCGGCAGCCGGAGACATTAATGCATTGTTCAATTATGTTACAGATATTGTTGCTAACGATACAACCTATACCCAATCTCTTCCAGACTTAACAATTTATGCAAGTATTCCCCAGGCTGCACAAGTAATTTTAAATAACAGTAAAGATACTATAGGAAACGCAACTACTGCATACCTCGCTGTTACATATCCAGGCGGGTTTAATTATAATGAAGCAACTTGTTATCGAGATATTGGATACATCATTGATGCAATGATTATTGATATACTAACAGGCGGAACTTATCAAAGCGTCAATGCTGGTAAAAGCTATTATAAAAATGCATCAGCAAAAGCTATTGCCATTGGATCTCAGTTACGTGAAACATTAGACGGTATTGTGTTTGCTAAAAATCTCGGTATTCAGGTACTTAATAAAACACAGCAAGCACGATTCCAGGATCTAGTAACACAGTCAACAACGGTGAATGGTGTTGCAAAGTCGCCAAGTACTCCTGCAAAAACTACATTTACCACAAACATGAATACTTTAATTAGTATTATTACAAATGGATATGGTGCGGCTCCAACCCCTACATTTGGCTCGGGCTTGTATACTATTACATTTGACAACGGCGGTAACGGATTTGTAGACCAAGGTATACCAGGTGCGGTACACATTATTCCTGCCAAAATACTAGTCGGTGGAACTAGCAATGCATACGGCCAAATTGTAACATACACTCCAGGTGTAACTACTTCATATGACACTATCACAGTAAGGATGGTTCGTCCAGGATTCTTTAGAGTAGGGGAAGAAATAGACTACGGTGAAACTGTTCCGGAACAAAACATTGCTATCTGTGTTGAAAGCGGTACCTACTATGAAGATTACCCGATCAAATTATCTGCAAACGTAACAATTTCTGGTGATGACTTCCGACGTGTTATTGTACGTCCATTAGATCGTATAAGTCAAAGCCCATGGCGCAGTGTGTTCTTTTATAGAGACAGTGTTATTGACGGCATCCAGACTGGTATTATTGATTACAATGGCACTGATTATGCTGCCACTACTGGATCAACTATTACGCTCAGCGGTATAACAGGATCAATAACAGCTACACTAGGTACTGGTCAAGCGCCAGCAAGTTGGTTGGGATTAGTATTTACTGACAGCACTAGCGGTACTGGAACTCCGGGCAAAGCTGTTGTCAGCACTATCAGCGGTAATGTACTAAACTTGACAGTGATTTATCCATTCGCTGCCGCAACAACATATGCCGTTGGCGCCTGGCATTTATACAGCACAATTAATTATGGACGCCACTACTTAACTGATCCGTTAGATATCAACAGTACTCCACTAAACAACAGGTTAATGGATGTATTCTTATGTAATGATGCTGTTCGTGTTAGAATGATCAGCATGCAAGGACACGGTGGATTCGCCATGGTGCTTGATCCGGAAGGACAAATTAAAACTAAATCGCCGTATGCTCAAGAAGCCGGCAGCTTTAGTCAAAGTATCAATTACAAACGATTTGCTGGTGGGCAATTCATTGATGGATTCACTGGGCGATTGTTTGGTAAAATTACAAATGTATCACAAAATATCGCAGGTGTCAATGGTACACAAATTACTGTTGTTGGGAGTGTTAACAGCGGACTTGATATTCGACCTCCACAAACTCCTTGTGCGTTCTATATACAGGGTAACCGTTTCCAAGTCAACGATGTTGTAAGTTTCAATGCGGCAACCTATACCGTGATATTGACCATTGATACTGGTACACCTTTCTATCCACCTAATTTTTACAACACAACTAAATTTACAACTGCGTTGGGTGGTGTTATAGATAATATTGGTCTAGACATGGTAACTGGCTCTAACTATAAGAGCTTGTTCTCGGGCTATACATATTTGTTCCCGCAGAATGCTTTAACTGTTTTGGCTACATTGTTTACGACTCAAGGTCTAGCATATATTAATTCTAATTTAGGCAGTGTAACAACTGCTGGCAAGAATTCAATTGCGTCGAGTTTGCTTACAATTACTAGTATAATCAACAACGGAGTTACTACTGTTCCAGCGACTACCTTCCCAACACCGGGCGGTACTTATAACAATCCCAATGCTGTTAAGGCAAAAAATATTTTACAAGCTAACAGAACATTCTTACAACAAGAAGTGTCTGCTTGGATCGCTGGTTCGTATAATGTAAACACTATTCCTAATTATAATGCTCTAAAAACCCAGAAAGACATGGGATTTATTATTGATGCCGTTTGTTACGACATACTATACGGCGGTAACAGTGCCACATATGATGTAGCATTAAGTTATTATGGCAGCGGTGTAAGCCAAATCCTGGGGCAAGAATCATATTATGTTGCTGCCTATGGACGACTGAATACTGTTATGCAACAGGTTGTACAAAATCAAACAGTGACTAAGGCCAACGGTAACCCGTATAATCAAAATACAAGTTTACCTGTAGCAACTGCCACGGAAGCAGGATTGGTAAACACTGAACTTGCTATAGTGATTGACTATGTTGCAGACGGACTATTTACTACACCGACTACACGTACTACTCCTACAGGTCAATCATGGTACTCAAGTCAGACTAGATCCACTGATTACACAACACTACAGGGATTGAAATCTACATTGTTATCTGGATCAGTTGCCTACTTAAACAGCGGTGCCGGGCTAGGTATCAATATTGAAATGGGCGGTAATAAGTCCATGTTAGCCAACGACTTTACACAAATTAACGATTTAGGTTATGGTGTATTTGCAACCAACGGTGGATTAACTGAACAAGTATCTACATTCTCATACTACTGCTATACCGGCTACTGGGCCAACAATGGCGGACAAGTTCGAAGTATTGCTGGGTCTAACTCACATGGTGTTTATGGCTTACGTGCCACTGGATATGACGTAACAGAATTGCCGGATAGTGTAAACTTATCTTATGATATGGTTCAGGTGGCTCGTATATACAAGCAAGGATTGTTTGTTAATGAGATGACACCGACTGCAACTAAACAGTCTGTTACTCTATACATTACCGGATACTCATATGCTCCATACACTGCCAGCGAACTGGAAATTGATCACGGTGTACAAGGCGGTGGTATCGTTCGATATCTAATATCAACAATTGCACACACCACTGTTACTATCAATGGTAAAAACATATTATCTGTAACTCTTAGTACCGCAGGCACTGATAGTACATCAAGTACTGGATTACAATACGCATTGTATGACGGTCAAACTGTGACCTTTAGAGTATTACAAGCTATAAAATTTGATAACATTGATAACGTTAAACCTGTACGTCCAAGTACTGCATTGCAGTATGTTGACAATTTATCTGAAATTTATCGAGTAATTGCATATGGATTAACCGAAGCAACTGGAGAAACTCTGGGTGCAAACATATCAGTGTTGCAAACTGATGCCAGCTTTAGCTATTATAAATTTACAACTGATGGAAATAATATAACACAATTAGATCCAACTGACTCTACTAAAACTCAAGGAAGTAAGGTTGGAGATAATAAAATTGCTGTTTTGGCCGTTAGTTCAGCATCGACTATTAATCAAATTAACAAAGGAACATATGTAGTCGGATGGGGAGGTCGTACCCATCGTGTGATAAGTTATACTGCACCGTTGACCATATCAACAGGATTGTTTGTTAGCTATACTGTCACTGCTGGCCCAACTTATACCCTAGTAGTTAACGGTCTCGCAGGTAATATTAGCCAGGGACAAATTTTAACCAGTACTGGTAGTAGTACAGGATTCAACGGAACACAAACTGTGTCGTCTGTTGTTATATCTAATTCTGGTGGTGTAAATACAGCAACAATTACACTAAGCGGTCCAGCAATAGTTAATCCGCCTACCGGAACTGTTACGTTTGGTGTTTCCGCTAACGGATATTTAAGTGTTGACCCTAACCCAATAAGTAACTTAGCGGCTGATGGTACTGTTATCAATGCCATGACCTATGCCAGTAGCGTACTGCAAACAGGTAGTACCACTGCTAAGATTGTAACATTTAATATTCCGTACAGTCCAACTGCGCAGTTACCTGCTGTTGACAGTTATATCACTATAGCAAATAACAGTAATAGTAGCTATAACGGAAGCAAGCAGGTTACTGGCATTGTTAATAGCAGTCAACTAACAGTATCATCTACTTCTAGTTTATCTGTAGGCATGGTAGTGTCATCTACCAGCACTGGTGCATATGTTCCTAGTGGAACTATTATCCAAAGTATTGATAGTACAACTAAATTTACAGTGGCTCCCGCTGTATGGATTCCGTCAGGTAGTATAGTAAGTTCTAGTTTAGTGGCTACTGTACAAAGTATTACAATTACCAACGGTGGTAGTGGATTTGACCCGGCAAATCCCCCAACTATTGTATTCTCAGGTGGCGGTGCAACAAGTCAAGCTATTGCAACAGTAACTATTGCCAACGGCAGCATTGTAGCCTATGTATTAGTAAGCCCAGGATACGGATATACTTCTCAACCTATTATTACAGTAACACCTAGTCTAGGCGGTGTAGTACTTACACCAGTACTAACATCAACAGCTACCGTTGCTACAACAGCCAGTGCCGGTACAAATACAGTGACAATGTCATTGTTGTACCCAACTGACCCGGGAGCAAATTCAAATGTTACTGCAACTACTAATAGTACATTGAGTTCTACTGGACGTATTGCAGGCACTACATTAAGTTTAACTACTGTAGCATCTGGTACTCCTGTCCTTGGTATGGTATTATCCGGATCCGGAGTAACCGCTGGAACTTATATTACTGCTGTTAACAGCGCAACCTTTGTAGGAACTATTACAAGTACAACAACATTGACTATCGTATCAGGTACTACTCCAAGCATCGGTATGGTGCTGGTAGGAACTGGTATACCTAGTGGAACATACATTGCCAGTGGCACTGGACCGTTCACACTAAGCGGTGCGGCGACTAACGGAGTTAATATTGGTATTGTTGGTACTAGTTACACAGTTAGTGCAAGTCAAACTGTTTCTAGTACTAGTATTTCAGGTCTAGCTAATCTATTAACAGTGGCATCAGCTACCGGTTTAAATGCTGGACAACAGATTACATTCAGTGGCTCGGCATTTGGAACTGGAACCATCTTAACACCATTTAACGGAGTTTCTCCGAACACATTGTACTACATTAACATAGTAGCAGGGACATCTATCGGTATCTCTACTACACTAGGCGGAAGTGATATAACAGTATCGTCTGGTAGTGTCAGTGTAGGAACTCTGTTGTCATTGTATTCTCCGAACTACGGATATGGCAC
>Ga0136642_1000363_pt1 | contig 25322 bp, 24 predicted proteins | sample LowCatLa1302831Y_FD_115313 | JGI IMG/M metagenome (GOLD analysis project Ga0136642, IMG submission 115313) | Freshwater microbial communities from Lower Cathedral Lake, Yosemite National Park, California, USA - 13028-31Y | ecosystem: Environmental > Aquatic > Freshwater > Lake ... | reverse complement strand
TGTCTCCAGTATCTCCACCGGTTCCCAAAGCAAAAAGTAAGTTATTGGTTGAATCTAGACCAATGCTTTTTTCAAGCCATTTAAGTTGACTTTTCATTGACTTTGCCTTATCTAGAATCTTTTCTTTATCGGCAGAATCTTCTGCTAAATAAGAGTTTTCAGAATAAAAAGGTAAACCACAACAATAGCAATATTCATCCCAAGAACCTCCCCCGGACTGTATGATTGACATACTTTCTATAGTATGAGATTTTATATCCCCGTAAATGAAAGCTATCTAGTTTTACCGGGCGGTGAACATTCATTTAAAGGTCGTCCCGTAACAAAACTGATTCCTTCGGTGATGAGTGAGAAGAATCCAAAGAGTAGAGCCGCGATCATACTGGCATACAATGTATGCGAGTGTGAGATGAGAGCGAAGACAGCCTGACACGGAGAACTGTCCATGGTTACAAGGCTTTGTAAGAAACCGGTAAAACCGGCGGGAACACAATAGGTCGCATAGACGCGCGTGGAGGTCCATGCGACTCCTCCTAGACAAAGAGCAAGGGCGAAACTTTTAAGCGCTGATGACATGATGCTTAGTAAAAATGGTAAGAATAATCAATTTTTACTGGTGTCATTGCCATCGCTTACCACAATGTCCACTATGACCACCTTTACAATAGTCCTCCTCCTTAAATCCAGATTCATTGCGGCAGCAGAGAGCATTGTGATGATCTTTTGCATCTGGCTCTTGTTTACCCGTTTCAGGATTGTAATATAAAGTACAGTATTTCAAACCGCAATCCCAGCACCAGGAGCGACCACAACCAAGATCTTTATGAAACTTGTTCTTGTGATCCAAGCCACAAGCAAAGATATAGGAGCACGCGTTATCTTTGAGAGACCAACGTTTACACCAGGGGCACTGCCGAGCATCATTCATTCTTTTCTTTGGCTGCAGTTTTTGTGAGGAAATGTTTCCTGCAGAGTGGTTCATATTGTTCGGATGCTCCAACCTGAACCTGAGTTGACTTCAAATTTTTATAGAATGAGAACAGGGCAGGAGTGCCATCTTTACAGTCGGAACAGAGCGCCGTTAGCTTCGTCAGCTTATCGCATAAAGGCACAAGCCGAAGTAGATCACCAAACGGTTTTCTATCGCTATCACCATCAAGACCAACACAAATTACATGCTTATTATCTTTCTCGACAGCACTGATAACGAAATCATACAGATCAGGAAAGAACTGTGCCTCTTCAATGACAATGAGTTGTGCTCCACTGTACTCGGGATCGTAGCAAAGAGGCGTTAAGCGCTGGATAGATCGCGCAGGATACGAATCCTTGTCGTGACTCACAATCATTTCAGTTCCGTAGCGTGTATCTGCAGAAGCCGTTAAGACAAGAATATTCCAACCAATACTCTTGTATCGACGAAGAGTTCCTAGGACGGTTGACGATTTACCAGCCCACATCGGTCCTACATAGAGTTCAAGGCTCATGTTTGCTAAATTTCCTGTGAAAAAAGAATTCATTTTTTACCTTGCTTCCTTGTTTGTCTCTAATTTCACGGCTGATCTACCCAGCCAGAAATCAGTCCTGTGCTCGGATCGTGAACAGTCGTCAGATTCTTGAACGTCGGGCGACCGTCTGACCAGCCAGGGAGCTTCTTGAGATCGCTAATGACAGCATGAGTACCGAAGAAGTCGTGCTTCACACCGGGATCCTGGAATCCGTGTCCCAGTGTGACGCATTCGTAGCCCTCAACATCTACAACGTGCCCACTATCAAGTACCAGATTATAGACCGTGTCAATCAGACGATCCTGGAGCGGAACGAGATCTGCGGGAAAGACCCACGCCTTGTTACCCTTGACAATGGGATTAATGATCGGATGCCACGGCGTAATACAGAGACGACCGAGCTGAACCATGGGCTGCGACCGCGCCTTAGAGCCGCAGGTCACAAGGGCAGTAACGGTTGCAGGTCCCATCGGGGTCCAGACACCTTCACCAGGCTCTACATCCTTGATCGCCTTTGAGCGACCAGATGCCATCTTGACCTGGCAAGTGCCAGCGAAGCAGCCACCACTGGGATTATGGAAAGATGCCATGGTTGCTGGCGCTACTGCTACTGCAGATGCATATGCACCATAATAATTCTGCGCTGGCGCAGGCACTGCAGACGGCTTCGGTGCCGGCAGCGTACAGAACGCAGTATCCGCCTGATCCTGGATCGAGTGGAAGAGATCACCACCATAGATCTGGAGTCCCGCATCCTTGAAATTCAGTGACTGCTTGAGCTGCTGAGCCCTGTAGTACGAACGCAGATAGTGCTCACCCCACTTAGACCAATACTTCGTGGACATGGAGACCTGACCCTCGGAACTCACCTTCGGATCAGTATCAGTGAGGAATGCCTTAACCTTATCGTTAGTCGTATTCAAGAACTTATCTCTGAATGAGGAGAGAGGATTAGATGACCCTCCCATCTCGATCATCTCCTTGAGCGTAGTAAGGAACGTGTGATACGCAAGAACGAAGTCGTCGCTGTGAAGAGCAGGCTCAATATCTACATAGGTCGTGCCATCCACTGAAATCTGCTTCATACTGTCATTCCACGGAATCATTTCATTCCAGCTCTGTCCGTGCCTAATAGGACCGGTGAAGGAGAGACGCCGCCCATCAATATAAAGCGTCGCGCCAAGAGACGCAGTGGTCAGCATATTCGCAATGAAGTTGATAAAGACGGTACCGACCATCGAGCAATCAGGAATGAATCCATAGATGCCCGCCCCCCACTCGCTAAGCTCAGCCAGAAGCTTGCTATCAAGCTTGTAACCGAAACCGAAGGTATGGAGAGACCACTTCGGCTGCTGTGCTGCCGCCTTCAGCGTTGCCAAGATACCACGCGGCGGATTCACGTTGGGGAATCCATCCGTGAGAAGCGCCGCCACAATGTTGCGACCGTTGAGCTCAGGCTGGTTTGCAATCAGAGCCGCCTGACGAATACCATCATAGATATTTGTCTGGCTATCGGGCTGAATTGTGGCTACAGCGGCAGAGACCTTTGACTTACCGGCGTCGTCAATCTGCGTTGGCGCCAGAACAACACGTGCCGACGTGCTGAAGCTGACGATTGCGATCTGATCCTGCGGACCGAGGATCGCAGCGATCGTGTTAATCGTGTGCTTTACAAGATCAAGGCGGGTGAATCCGAAAGACTCGGCACTATCACCACCAGAAGCCTCCTCGCCCATCGAGCCAGAATTATCAACGATGGCGATAAAGACGATGGGCTGACGCTCTGCAGGACCGGTAGCAGCAACTTCCACGTGTACAAAGGACTGTGTACCGATCGTGTACTTCTTTGCCACTACTTCAAGAGGTACATCCTTGAAGGTTGGTGCAAGAGCTGTTGCTGCAGCAAGAGGATGCGCGGCAACCCAGTGCTCGATTGTCTGGCGCAGCGCGTGGTTTGAGCGCAGCTGAGTTGCAGACATCTGTTGGCGCGTCAAAGGCGAAACCGTGTTATGCTGAAGCCACTCTGTGATCGCAGTGCGCTCATACGTGTGTCCATCCGGTGCAATTGCAGGATCCTTCATGATCGAGAGATTGATCGGGCAGAGAAACTCGTTAGGAATAATGCTAGACATTTTATTGTGTGTACGAGTAAAAAAGCCGCATGAAAATTCAATTTTTTAAAAATTTGCCATAAACCTTCATAGCATTACGCATACCAGGTGTCTGATATTTATGATATTTTGCTCTATAATACATTGTGGTTGCTACTTGCTTTTGATAGGCTCTTGGCTTCTTGTAAATCTTTTTAAGTGATTTGCGAGCTTTTAGTGCGCTGCCGTACCCTATTCCTGTCGTGCGCGAATGACCTCGTGGATTATCATTGAATAGTTGATGTCCATTTTTTCTGGTTTTTTGCGCCATCTCTACTAATTACAGAGTTTCTACTTACCAAAGGTCGCAGACGTCTCTACTTACCAAAGGTCGCAGACGTCTCTACTTACCAAAGGTCGCAGACGTCTCTACTTACCAGTAGAGCCGAATCCGCCCTCACCCCTTACTGTCTTAGGCAGGCTCTCAACAATCTTTACCTCCTTAATCCAGCCCATATCAGGCGCGAGAATCTGGAAGAGACGCACACCTGCCTCAATCGCAACAGGATTCGTAATGCTAATCGCACTTATAGAGCCCATGAGAATACCGCGGTAAGTCCTATCAATGATCCCCATACTATTAGCCATCATAACACCTGATTTCCAGATAGACGAGCGCGGCGCGAGCCAATAATGGACCTCCTCCTCGCCATTCGCATCGCAACGAACCATACGCGCCCGCGCCCCCAAATCAAGAAGAGTAACAGGCTTAGCATAAGTCGTCGCACCAGGAACTGCTACAAATAGATCATACCCAGCATTATCATTTGATCGCACCTCATCCTTGTAATACTGTAGACCCTGCTCGGTCGGCTGAAGCTCAAGACGATAGAAAGTAGACATTCTACCCAACTAAATGCCAATAACGCTGTCAATTTTTGGAAAATGCCCTGTAAGGTTTTTCCCATAAGCAGGCTCTTTCATATGCACTTTGACAGCAATACCGAAACTGTATATTTTCCTTAAGCGCAACGGGCTTATCTGTAAGAATAATAAACCCCCATTCTTCTGTGAAAGACGGTACAAATACTTTATAAGGAATTATTTGTTCAAATGAAAGAGAAGCAGTACTTAAATAAAGTTTTTCAAAGGTTCCAATCTTCCACGGAAGAATTCCACCCCCATTGATTACAATAGACGCACCCTTTTCACGAAACGAGTTCAAGATTGGCAAAAGGCTAGACCAGAACCCACCTGAATTAAAATCCTTATATTCAGGATCAAACAGATCAACAATCACCACATCATATTTTACAGAAGACACAAAATCAAGTACATTTACAGTATGAATATGAACACGAGGATCTAATAAAGATCCCTGATGCCACATACGCCCATGTACTTTCAGATACTCAATAAGTTTCGTATCCCAATCAACAAGATCTACATGCTCTACAGACTTATACTTCAATACTTCACGTATAGCACAACCATCTGCTCCACCGAGAATACAGACTCTTTTTGGAGATTCTACTGTAGACATTACAGGATGTACAAGCATTTCATGATAAATGTGTTCATCACTGGAACCAAGTTGAAGAACACCATTCATGAAAAGCATAGGTCCAAATTTCCTCGTATCTGCAATAACAATCTCCGCCTTCCCTGAATTGAATTTTATAACGGTTCCACCATCTCCCAAGAGATAATCGCGTGAAATATCATCTTCAACTTCTCTAAAATGTGCCATCTAGTATATTAAAGAACTATTTATTTAGATATCTATGTCGGTTACATTACCTGTATCTGTGGGTGAAGCTCTTGATAAGCTCACAATCCTAGATATAAAATGCGATAAAATTCAGGATGAACGAAGGGACGACTGTACTCTAGAAAGGTACACGCTTCTCAAGAATCTACAAACGTACATGGACCGTTTCCCCTGGCACTACAAAATTCTGAAAGAGATTAATCTGACAATCTGGAATCTACAGGACAGTTTTCATGAAAAAGAAGTCAGTGAAATTAAGGCTGGGCAAATCTGTACAGAAATCCTAAAGGAAAACGATCGCCGTTTCCGCGTCAAGGTAAAACTCAATCACTTGGTCTCATCGAAGCTCAGAGAGCAGAAGGGATATGCTAAGAAAAAGGCATTTTTCTATGGGCATCTCGGCTTAGGCGATATGTTCTGGATGTGCGGTGCTGTCCGTTACCTCGCCACGTGTTACGATGAAGTCGTCGTTGTCTGTAAGGAAAAATATATAAAAAATGTTCAACAAATGTACGCTGATGATCCGACAATCATACTTTTTCCTGTAATTGATGATTCTGTTATACAGCCTTTCCAGGCAGCAGCGAAACCGAACATCGAGTCCAATCTCGGAATGGAGGTCTTTGCCTGCGGCTACCATAGTGCAAACCCGCGCATCTATGAATTTCCCCACTGTTTCTACGACGACCTTAAGTTACCAAGGGAAATCAGAACAACATATTTTTATGTGCCGACGACAGAAACCGCGCTTGCGCTCTACAATGATGTTCGCCCATTCAAGTATTTCGTCGTACATCAGGAATCACAGAATAAGAAATTGGCAATCTGGGATTCGCTTTTCAAACAAAGACCTGATGTACTCATTCTTGATTTAAATAAGAATCATTATGAACCTCATCATCAGTATTACTATAAAGCAAATTTAGTTGTAAATAAGCCGCTTCTTGATTATAAGGTTCTTTTGGAAAATGCCTCTGAGATACATTTATTGGAGAGCAGTGTATATTGTTTTGCGTCACATCTTGACTTGTCGAAAGTCAATGTGAAGATGTGTTATGATTCATTCGATAATTCAAATGAACGTATCGGTATTTTCAAGACAGCTACAATCTAAAGTTGTTGTTAAAATCATAAGCAGTATGACAAAGCGCCTCGCATTTATTACAGGGATAACGGGACAGGATGGTTCATATCTAGCAGAACAACTGATCGAGAAGGGGTACAAAGTTCATGGATTCTCGCGACGTTCATCCAATCATAAGAATCTTACAAGGATACAACATATTTTGAATACCGTTACAATTCATACGGGTGATATGACAGATTCAGCAAGTTTACGGAATACTCTTACATCCATATGGCAGCCCGATGAATATGATCGATTTGAAATTTATAATCTCGCGGCACAAAGTCATGTACATCATTCTTTCTCCATGCCAGAATACACGGCTCAAGTAGATGCCCTTGCTCCGCTGTACATTTTGGAGTGGATGCGCAGTCAAAAAGGACTTAAGAAGATACGTTTCTACCAAGCCAGTACCAGTGAACTCTATGGTAAGGTGGCAGAGTCCCCTCAGAATGAGAACACACCTTTCTACCCAAGGTCTCCTTATAGTGTGGCAAAATTGTATGCATATTGGATTGTCAGAAACTATCGTGAGAGTTATAGTTTATTTGCTGTGAATGGTATCCTCTTTAACCATGAAAGTCCCAGAAGAGGCGAGGATTTCGTGACGAGAAAGATAACTCTTGGTATCTCTGACTTATTTCACGGTCGCAAAGATTTTCTCGAAATTGGAAATCTTGATGCTAAGCGTGATTGGGGTCACGCGCGCGACTATGTGGATGGCATGTGGCGCATTTTACAGCAGGATGTACCCGAGGATTTTGTCTTAGGCACTGGGGAGCAGCACAGTGTTCGTGAGTTCATGGAACTCGCATATGAGGTTGCGTTTCCTGGGCATCATCTTACATGGGTTTCTACAGGGGTCGATGAGAAGGGCTATGACGGGGAAATCTTGCGTGTTCAAATCAATCCGGAGTTTTTCCGTCCAGCAGAGGTTCAAACGCTTCTTGCAAATACAGAAAAGGCACGTAAAATGCTAGGTTGGTCATCATCAACAAGTTTTCCAGCGCTCGTTAAGGAAATGGTTGAGGAGGATATTAAAAATTGAGGAAATGTCGCCCACTTAGAAAGATAGTAAGAAGGTAGATATAAATGCCTGGTGGTTTAGTACGCCCAAACTCCGAAATTGAACCTATTGTTGGAATTCAGTTTGGGATTTTCAGTCCTGAAGAAATAGAGCGTCGCTCCGTCGTAGAAGTTGTGACCCAGGTGACTTACGACGGAAGTGAGCCGAAGATCGGTGGTCTCTTTGATCCGCGTATGGGTGTAATTGATAATGGAAAAAGTTGCCGCTCGTGTGGTCAGACAAATCATAACTGCCCGGGTCATTTTGGTCATTATCGTTTGGCGCGCCCCGTATATTACATTCAGTTCTTTCCCATTATTTTAAATGTATTGAGCTGTGTTTGTATTCAGTGCAGCAGATTACTGATCGACAAGGAACTTCATAGCAATCTCTTGAAGAGACGTGGTGAGGCGCGTTGGAGAGAGGTGCTGAATAAGTGCTCGAACATCAGCCGCTGCGGTCAAGAAGCAGAGGACGGTTGCGGAGCCAGAAAGCCGCGCAAGTTTGTGCGTGATGGAATCGCGCGCATTGTCGCTGAGTGGGACAACGTTGAGGGTGCTGGAGCCGTTGATGCCGCGGGCATGGCTGGTAAGGAGAAGGCGAGTGAGAAGACGCGCCAAATTCTGGAAGTTGAGTATGTGCTTCGTCTCTTTCGGCGTATTACAGACGAGGATGTAGATTTCCTCGGGCTTTCTCGCTATTGGTGCCGCCCCGACTGGATGATCTGCACGGTTCTTTCCATCCCGCCGCCGCAGGTCAGACCGAGCGTTGTTCAGGACAACAATCAGCGCTCTGAGGATGACTTGACACACAAGTTGTTTGATATCATCAAGACCAATATTACATTGAAGCAGAAGATTGACGCGAATGCGAATAAGAACATTATTGACGAGTACACGAATGTTCTCCAGTATCACATTGCGACCTTAGTCGACAATCAGATTCCTGGCGTCGCACCGTCAGCTCAGCGCAGTGGTCGCCCTCTAAAGAGTATTCAGCAGCGTCTTGGCTCAAAGGAGGGTCGTATTCGTTACAATATCCAGGGCAAGCGTGTAGAATTCTCTGCGCGTTCCGTCATCACACCTGATCCGAACTTGAGTATCGCCGAGCTCGGTGTTCCGATGAAGATTGCGATGAATTTAACAATTCCGGACAAGGTTACTCGTTTCAACAGGGAGCAGATGTACAAGTTTGTTCAGAATGGTTCTGATACGTATCCTGGTGCAAAGACTCTTGTGCGCAAGGATGGACGCATGATCAGCTTGAAGCACGTGAATAGAAAGGAGATTGTTTTACATTTGGGTGACACGGTTAACCGTCACTTGATGGACGGTGACGTGATTCTCTTTAACCGTCAGCCGACACTTCACCGCATGTCAATGATGGCGCACAGGGCGAAGGTTCTGCCGTTCAATACGTTCCGCTTGAACGTTTCAGTCACAGCTCCTTACAACGCCGATTTTGACGGCGATGAGATGAATGCCCACATTCCGCAGAGTTATGAGGCTAGCACGGAGCTCACGGAGATTGCCGCCGTGCCCATGCAGATCGTCAGCCCGCGCTTAGGTATTCCTGTAATCGGCATTGTTCAGGACACGCTGGTGGGATCGTACAGAATCACGCGCCCGTCAGTTGCGCTGACGCGCCGTGAGTTTATGAACTTGATGATGTGGAATAAGCGTTTCGAGGGTCGTGTCCCGAAGGGACGTGGTCTGAACGGTCGTTGGACGGGACAGCAGGTTCTTTCACAGATCATTCCGCCGATTAACTTGGAAATGGGCAACAAGCAGTACAAGGATGACAAGCGCCCTGAGAACTTTGTAAAGATCCGCGAGGGTGATATTACCCAGGGTCAGTTCGACAAGGATGTCTATTCCAAGCCGAGCAAGGGTATCATCCACGTAACATTTAATGACTACAGCCCCACGGATACAGTCAACATGATTGACTGTCTACAGAATACGATCGAACAGTTCTTAGTCTACGATGGTTTTAGCGTGGGTATCAGTGACATGGTAGCCGATGAGAAGACGAAGGAGAAGATCGAGGAGGACATTAAGAAGCGCAAGAAGGAGGTTGAAAACATTATGTTACAGATTCACTTGGACTTGTTTGAGAACAACACAGGCAAGTCCAACCAGGAGGAATTTGAGAATAAGGTTTTCAACTCGCTGAACAAGGCAACAGAGGAGGCAGGTAAGACAGGTCTATCGTCGCTCGCCGATGAAAATCGTCTTGTAGCCATGGTGCGCGCGGGCTCCAAGGGTTCCACGATCAACATCGCACAGATGATGGCGTGTGTAGGACAGCAGGCGCCTGAAGGTAAGCGAATTCCTTACGGTTTCACTGACAGAACGCTACCGCACTACAAGAAGTATGATGATGGCGCGGAGGCGCGCGGCTTCGTTGAGTCGTCGTTCATTCGAGGCTTGACACCGCAGGAGTTCTTCTTCCACGCCATGTCAGGTCGTGAAGGTCTAATTGATACAGCTGTTAAGACGGCGACGACGGGCTACATCCAGCGCCGTCTTATCAAGGCGATGGAGGACTTGACGACACAGTATGATGGAACTGTGCGCGACGCGCGTGGTAACATTGTACAGTTCCATTATGGTGAGGATGGAGTCAACGCGACGAAGATTGAGTCCGTATCAATCGGCTTAGCGAAGATGACTGAGATGGACATCAGGCGCGAGTTTACGATGGACGGAGCGGACATGACAGGTGTTTACATGGAGGGTTTACAGGTCAATCCTGACCCTGAAGTCATGGCTGCCTTCGTCGCGAAGGTTCTCCAGGACAGAAAGATGCTTGTAGAGGGCGTGGCGCGCGGTAAGATGGATACGAACTTGTTCGCGCCGGTCAACATTGAGCGTCTCCTCTTGAATTTGAAGGTCAAGTTTGGTCTGAAGCCGACGGATCGGACTGACCTGGTGCCTACCTATGTATTGGACGGCATTGAGCGCGTCTTCCAAAGGACTCAGACATATCATGGTATCTGGAAAGCGCTTCTCCGCTTTCATTGTGCACCGCACAAGTTGATCATGAAGGAGCGCTTCAGCAAGTTGGCGTTCGACACGTTGTGCGAGATGCTTGTAATGAAGAACTGGCAGAGCTGGGCGCAGCCAGGTGAGTTTGTAGGTATCATCGCGGCTCAAAGTATTGGCGAACCGTCAACGCAGATGACACTCAATACTTTCCACTTAGCTGGTGTAGCTGCAAAGAGCAATATGACGCGTGGTGTTCCCCGTTTAGAAGAACTACTTAAGGTTACACACAATCCTAAGGCGATTGCGCTCACAGTCTTCTTAAAGCCCGAATTTCGCAGTATCAAGGACAAGGCGCGCGAGGTTGCGCAGGACTTGGAACTAACTTTGTTGCGCGACATCACGGTTAAGGCGGCGATTTATCATGACCCGAAGGACGAGGCGACTGTCCTTGCGGACGACAGAGATATCATCAAGTTCTACAAGATGTTTGAGATGGGTGATGACGGTGAAGAACAAGTTGAGAAGTGGAGTAAGTGGATGCTCCGTCTTGAACTCGATAGAGAGCGGATGTTTAATAAGAACATTACGATGGATGATATCGCATTTGTCTTGGACAATCGCTTCCAAAAGGAGATTAACACGGTCTACTCGGACTTTAATAGCACAAAGCTCATTATGAGAATCCGCTTGAATCCGTCAGGCGATGATATAATGGATGACTTACTGAATTTGAAGAAGTTCCAGAATCGTCTGTTGAACAGCATAGTTGTTCGTGGACTCCCTGGAATCAAGTCAGTCAACTTCAGAAAGGAGGAGGAGTATGTCGAGGAAGTCAATGGTGAGTACAAGCAGGTATCACAGTATATTTTGGAGACGGATGGTACAAACTTCTTGGAGGTTATGAATCACCCTGCAGTCGATGGTCGTCGCGTTCTCTCTACGCACCCGCACGATATCTACGAGAATTTGGGTGTTGAGGCGACAAGAATGACCTTACTGAATGAAATTACAGATCTCTTTGAGGAGGCTGGTGTAAATTATAGGCACATTGGTCTTCTCGTCGACGTGATGACGCGAACCGGTCGTCTCATGTCGGCTGACCGCTATGGCATTAACAAGAATGATATCGGTCCGCTAGCGAAGGCGTCCTTCGAGGAGACAGAGAAGATTCTCTTGAAGGCGGCGCAGTTTGGCGAGATTGATCCGATCACTGGTGTCTCGGCAAATATCATGATGGGGCAGCCGATTCGCGGAGGGACGTCATTTGCCCAGATTCTCTTGGATGAGTCGGCGCTCATCCGTTTGATGGAGGGTCTACCGCCGCTGAAGGAGGGTGAGGGCGATGAGGAGGATGAAGAGGAGGCGCCTACAGATGAGCAGATTGACGCCGAGATCTATGAGACTGACACTGATCTCTGTAGTTCAACACAATTGAAGATGAATATTACGATGCCTCCAGCTGGAGTCTTCATTGAGGAACCCGACATGGATCTACAAATTATTGAGCCCGAGTAGAGGGTAAATGCCAGGTGCACTCGTGCTTGCTTATTATAAAGAAAATGATATTTTTTACATTGTAAGTGCATTTGAATCTAGCTACGAGAATAAAAAAGATATTCCTATTGGTACGCCAGATAACGATGAGTTTGTAAAACTCGATGAAGATTGGATAAAGAATAAAGAAACACAATATGTAATTGATAATAAAACTACAGCTGATCGTGTAGGGCGCTATAGCATCAGAAGAGTTAATGATAAATTCGGATTTCCGAAAGGTGGTGCTAAGGGTACTGAAACCCCACTTGATACGGCTCTACGTGAATTTGGCGAGGAAGTTGGATATGATTTGGATCCTACAAAATTAAGGGTACTTCAACAATCTGAATATACTGTCTATACATACAATGTATCGACAGATGAAAAAAAACCTATCAATGATGCAATTGCTACAATGAAAGCAAATAGAAAGGGTGAATTATTTGAGATCATGTTTCGTTCTCTTGAAGACATAAAAAAAGAAAAAAAATTTATGAATCGCAAGTCAATTGATGCTCTTGCTGTATTTGAAAGAAATTTAGGAAAGATGGGCGGCGGCTCACGTAAGTCAAAAAAAAGGACAACAAGGCGTAAAAGGGCTAAACGCCAAACATCAAAGTAAGGTATGGAACCACTAACTGAAAAGCCGCCTTGGGTAGGGCTCGTCTTTCAATTACCTGCACTCTTACAAAGTCTAAATCAAATAACATGGACAACAGAATGGAGAGAAAAGGAACACGAGGATCTTAATATCCTCAAGCAGAAAATTACACCCTATGAGGAAAATCACACATGGGAAAAAGTCAAAAAACTCAGTAATCCCTATGAACTCGTCTACACAAATGAGGCGCCTTTTTTCCCGCCTTCACTTGCCTTACAGAAACCTCTCAGTCGTTCTTATTTCAAGATGATTGAAATGCTGGAAATTTCCCAGTTCTATGATCGTTTACCTAAGGCAATTAATGCGCTACGTTCAGCTCATGTTGCGGAAGGACCTGGTGGATTTATTGAGGCATTCCTGGATAGATCTGAGACAAATCGTAAGAAGGTCTCAAAGGCGACTGCAATGACACTCAAACCTAATGGAAGTAATATTCCTGGTTGGAGACGTGCTCACACATTTTTACAAAAGCATCCAGAAATTACAATTCATTATGGAAGAGACGGAACAGGTGATATTTACAAAACGGCAAATCAACAGTCTTTCGTAGAAATCTGTACACCGAAGGTTATGCTCTATACAGCCGACGGAGGATTTGATTTCAGTCAAGATTATTCTACACAGGAGAAGGATGTCTATCCACTTCTTATTTCATCTGCACTTATTGGTCTTCAGTGTCTACAGCCTGACGGGCTGTTTGTAATGAAACTGTTTGATATCTTTGGTGAACCGACACATTTTCTCATTCGGCAAATCAGTTATTGTTTCAAGGACTGGATTCTATACAAGCCAGCCACGAGCCGTCCGTGTAATAGCGAACGGTATCTCATCTGTCGTGGATTTAAGCGTTGTATACCTGAAGTTCTTCAAGTACTTGTTTCTATGGAAACAAGTATTCGCGAACGCGGTGAGTATCCGATTGTCGAGACTGTCAACTGGACACCAGAAGAAAAACTTTATCTAGATAATCATTTAACATTATTTACAGAAAATCAAACGAAAATAATTATTGATTCATTTCGGCATATAGACAATAATCTTAGTGTATTTTCATGGAATAAACATATTCATAATGCTCAGAAATGGTGTACTACATTTCGTGTTCCGACATATTTAAATTCTATGATAAACAAATATAAGGAATTTGGATATATTCACTGCTGAACATCATCTACATGGATGTATTTATCACTTAACTTCTTTCCGACAATGACAGAAGCTTGGTGTTGTGACAGCCCTTTATCCATTTTTTCTAAGAGAACCAACATTGTCTTCAAATTCTGCTTGTCATAGCCTCCCTCCTGTGTGATCATTTCAAAGAGATTCTTGTACTTTTCAATGAATTCGGGAACTTCTACTTTAATTTCATCAAGTGTTTTTCCTTTTGTTTGGAGTTCTTCCACATGTGCAATCATTGTTTTTACATAGACGACTCTCTCACTAGGGGAAAAATCCTGGGCTCTTCCTTCTGCTTCCGCGACGGCTTCATTAATGTTTCTTCTCTCCATTTCTATGTCTATATAGAATTCTGAAAAAATACTTTCAAATTTCCCGCATATAACGTCGTGACTTTATTTTAACGAAGTAATGACTTCATAGACTAAATTGGTGATAATTTTAAGTATCACCGGTAAGTAAGATGAACACAACAACTCAAATCCCAGTGATTACGCCTGACGCAGGTGATCCTAAAGCTTTATCTGATCCGAATAGTGTTGCCAGTATTATGAAAAAAGCGAAGGAGCAACAAAGTCAAACGGGCGCAGATACAAAATACGATTCTGCCCCTCCCGAACGGATACCGCAACCGCAAGGTTTTGAAGATTACGGTTCATGCTTGGAAGAAAGGGTCAAAGAGACGGGCGCCGGACTTTTTTTAAGTCTTTCCATTTTGCTTCTTCTCTATGCAGCCGCATAAAAACCTTTGGATTAGAAGATACATGGACGATTTACATTACAGTGATAGTGATGAAGATAAAGTAGAACTGGTTCCTGAAGAAATACTCGATAAAAGAGAAGCAAATAAAAATAATTTTCGTGCTAAAATCCTCGATTGGAAAAGAAAACAGATTGACGATGTTACACGCGAATCGCAAGATACCACCGTTTTAAATAAATATCTTAGAGATTCTGCAGATCTCTATAAGATCATTAAAGATAAGTTGGAGGGACGTACTGAAATTGTAGGCGGTGGAGGAATTGACTTTAATCTAAATGTAAGCTCAGGAATGGAACGTGCTAATCTTCTTTCAGCAGCATACAGTGATTTAGTGGAATTTCCATTCACGTATAGTAAAAATCTTATTAATTCGTTTCCAAAAACAAATTCTTTAGAGCATGCGGAAATTATTCCCAACCAAGAATAGATATGCCTAGCCAAACACGAAAGGCTCCAAAATCATTACCTTTTAACGCATTTCAGGGGTGCCCCCCCGGTTATAAAAAGAATTCGTCCTATAAAAGTGGTGCCCTTTTTCAAGCTGCACGATGTATTCGTGTTAAAACAAGATCAGGATCAGGATCAAGAAGCTGTCCGCAAGGAATGATTCGGCGTAAGGGGTACACACGTCGATATTCAACAGGATTAAGACAACGTGGTTATACTGTGAGAAGAAGAACAGGTACAAAGTATCGTGTATACCCTGAAAAAACAAAGATGGTTGTGCAGTCTGCCTGTATTAAGAATAGAGGTTTACCTGGCAAAGGACCTAGAGAAGGAAAGGGCATAGGTAAGCTAGACAAGGGCAAATTATCGCGCTACGGATATTCGTATCACGACCCGAGAGATCAGCGCCACGTCGCTTTAAGAAAGGCAGTTAGTGCTTACACAGCACTCAATGTATTTCATAAACTGGACGCAGTAATGAAATATACTAGAAGAACGGCACCGCAAGCATCTCATGTCTTTGAAGAAGACAGAAACTGGGTTCGGTCTAAATTTATGTGATATCAATAAATAATGATTTCAAGACGTTCATCTTGGACATCATCATTTTTATCATTCTAAACAGAGGGCATTCGCCATGATAGGATTTATTTTAACACTATTAGTTTTGGTAGGAATTTGGGCATTTATGCTATCATCTTCAAATATTCAAGAGATCAAGAATAATTGGTCTAAGTACCGTTGTCAGATCGGTGTAATGCCGCTGGCTTCATTTTATGGACACGATACGGGTGAGAATTTCAATTACTGTATGAAGAACATATTTACATTAGAATCAGGACCTCTCTTATCCCCGGTCTTTCAAATCCTGGGCACAATGATTGGAACAATCTCTATGTTTATTTCCATCTTAAATTCAATTCGTGTACAATTTGCTACACTTCTCGGTGGAATTAATACAATTTTCCAGAATTTTGCGGATCGCATGAAACAATTAACTTATCATATTCGTGTCTCCGCCATGCGAATGAATTCATTAATGAAACGACTCTATGGGACATTTAATGCAATGATGTTCATGACCATTTCAGGAATTACGGCAATGAGCAACTTCGGGGATACATTCTTATTTAAGTTTTTGGATACATTCTGTTTTGATCCTGATACGCCGATTTATGTCAAGGGAAAAGGATTCATTCCTATCTCACAAGTGAAGATGGACGATGAATTGGAAGGAGGATCTGTCGTAACCTCTTTATTTCAGTTTTATGCCGATGGGCAGCCCATGGTAACTCTCGGTAACACGCTCGTCTCTACAAATCATTTTGTACAGAATGGATCTAGATGGGTGAAGGCAAGCGAACACCCTGACGCAAAACCGGCTTACCCATGGTCAGGTAATATCCAAAGACCGCTCATTTGTTTAAATACGAGCGATCATCGTATGATAATTGGCGATTATGTTTTTCTAGATTACGATGAAACAGAAGACGGTGATTCAACAACTATGAAATGGGTTGAAGATATTGTCAATGGTAATGTTATAAGTGTAGAAACAGATATTTCATACAGCAATACTGTTTCAGAAGGGACAATGATAAAAATGAAAGATGGATCGTTAAAATTAATTGAGACAATTGTCTTGGGTGATGAGACACTCATGGGTAAAGTCATAGGAACAGTAAAAAAGGAAACATATGATATTTGTACAACAGAAAATGGCGAAACTATTGGGGCTGGGCTTTTGATATGGTGTAAAAACACAAATAAGTGGCAAAGAGCTGGATCTCTCTATCCTGTTCGGCATTTGGGTTTTTCTCTCGAATTTACATCGCTCATTTTAGTATCTTCGGCTGTTCTTGAAACAGGAGCAGGACTCTGTTTCCGTGATTATATGGAAGTTCATTCACCTGATGCTGAGAATTTGTATGAAGAACACATACGGGCTAAAAATAGCCAGAACAAATGATATGAAAGAAAAGGGATATGGAGGGTGTGCCTCTTTTTATAGTAACAGCAGGGCTTACAGCTGGTTTGGCAGCCATGCTTGTTTCCGCTGACATAGAACAGATCAAACAAAACTGGAGTACACGACGCTGTGATCTGCCTGTCATGATCATGGGTACATTATTCAAACCTGATTCGTTCAAGGGAACTGCAAGTGAATTCTCTTCAGAAAATATGAATTTTTGTATTCGTCAAATCGCAAAAGGCGTAATGATTACATTGCTTGCACCAGTTACAGCATTATTAGGAAATCAATCGAGTGTACTTGGTATCCTGGATACATCACTCAATATGATGCGTACTCTTCTTTCAAATGCCACGAGCTCTTTTGGAAAACTAATTGATCCTTTTTATCGGCGATTTATGTTGATCGGTGGCAATTTCCGTATTATATTCCAACAGTTTTTGAGCGCAATGAATCGTGTGTTTGCGATTTCAATATCACAATTGTTGATGGGTATATCTGCTTTTGTAGGAATGCAAAATATGGTGAGTTTTGTAATTAAGGTCGTTATGATTATAATGGGAATTATTATTGCCATTTTCATTTTACTGTTTTTCGTTTTAATTCCATTTCTACCCATGATCTTAACAGTTATTGGAATTCTCGCATCCGTCGGTCTCGCAGTGGGTGGAACAGAGGTCTTCTGTTTCGCACCGATTACAGAAGTTCTTCTTCAAAATGGTCTGACAAAACCTATCGCACAAATCCAAGTTGGTGACAAACTGCCAAATGGAGGAACGGTTGAAGGAATTCTTTTAACAACAAGGAATCCTCATATACCTATGTACAATTACAATGGTATTTATGTTAGTGGTTCGCATATTGTATGGGAAAATAAGCAATGGATTACAGTGGCTTTATCTGAAAAGGGACAACAAGTGCCCTATGATGGGGAGCGTCTTTATTCTCTGCGCACAACATCCAGAGAAATTTTTGCGAAGAATTTGAATGGTGATATCCTTCTCTTTAAGGACTGGGAGGAAATACCCGAAGGTGATGAGAGAACTGATAGTGAATGGGATATTCTTGTACAACATCTTCTTGGAAATACAACAATAAATACAACTCCATCGATAACGGATCCACTTTTCTCACCTAGTTGCTTTGTTATAAAAGACATGCGTTTAGTTCCGCTTCATACAATACAAATTGGCGACTTAATTGGAGACAATAGTAAGGGTGATCCAACGCGTGTCATGGGTATCTATAGAGGAGAAGTCAAGATGAACCCTCTCTACATAAGAGATAAGTGGCATACAGATGGTGTCTGGTGGAAACAAGATGAAAACTGGTTACGTTGGTCAGAGCCGACACCGCAGACAAAAGTAGATAAGGTATTAGTGCACGGACTCCATTTAATTACAGAGTCTGGTACATTTTGGGTTCATTCTGGAACACATTCCGGTACTGTCCGTGATTTTACAGAAGTTGGTTCGGATAAATTAATGGAGGCTACAGAAATCCTTCTCAAGATCCTCAGCGAAAAACCAATGCCTTAAGAAGAAATCATGCGTCTAGGATTCTTAATCACAGGTCTTGTAATTTTACTGGCGGCTAATTTATTGATGGTTGCGATGAAGCCCGGTGGCAGAATGAGCGAGGGCTTCACTTCCTATTTTTTACAGAACGGTGCTGGAACGGGCTCAAGCTACAAGCCTGTAGGATCGTATGACAATGTTAAGCTTTCAACGGGCAACTCGGTAAGTTCATGGCGTGGCACGGCGCCCGACGAGAAGTTGATGGGCGCTGAATTCGCCCCCGGTCCCGATTCCTTGTTCATGTTCAAGAACAATCAGTGCAAACCTGAGTGCTGTGGCGCCTCGTTCTCATGCGATGGTGGATGCGTCTGCACGACGCCGCAGCAGCGTCAGCTCATTGCTTCTCGCGGCGGCAACAAGACTCAGCCTGAGGAGGGTGTATAAATTACTTTTATCTAAGATTAATACATCTTAAAATAAAAGATGAAACTACTTGTTGTTGGCAGTGGAGCGGCAGGTCTGTTGTTTCTTTGGCATATTCAACAATCGAAAAAAATTCTACCACAGGATATTATTATAGTAGATCCTCATCATGATGGTGGTGATTTACAAAGAAAATGGGGGTCTGTACAATCAAATACGACATGGAGTCAAACGCTCGCCGTGTTTGGTTTATCTCAATGGAAAGATCTTGACCCGACAAAACCCGCCCCTCTTCACCATTCAATAACTCTTCTCCGACACATGCTGCGTGATTTCTTGAGTCATTGTGAAGTTGTACATGGCTTAGTCGATCATATAGAAAAACAAGATTCAATGTGGTCTGTTTTATTACAAGATAAATCAAATTATAGTGTCAAGGTGGTGATTTTAGCACATGGTGCCGAACCGAAACAACTTTCTTTACCTATTCCATCAATTCCACTTGAATGTGCGCTTACAAAATCACGTTTAGAAACATACGTAGGGACAAGTAGTCGAGTATTAGTCTTTGGGACGTCACATAGTGGGACACTCGTTATGAAACATCTACATGAGCTTGGTATTCAGACAGTCGCTTTCTATAATACAACAAAACCCTTTTATTTTGCTCGTGATGGTGAATATGATGGAATCAAGCAAGAATCGGCAGAAATAGCTGACGCAATTTTATCCAAAAAATATTCTAAACTACAACTCAGCCATCTGACCGATACGGCACAAGTGATTAAGGCATCAAGAAAAGCCGACTGGGTTATTTATGCAATGGGTTTTCAAGGACGATCTATTAGCAATATCAATACATCATACGATGGTAAAACGGGTGAACTTATAGAATCTCCAGGAATTTGGGGGTTTGGTATAGCATTTCCGAATAAAGCTGATAATGGTGTCAATTGGGATGTGAGCATTCCCTCTTTTTCTACGCATATTGAAAAACAGATGCCCAGTATTTTGAAATACCTTTCCGATTGTTAGGTAGATAGATGAACAACAACAAGTTAAATACTCCTGTGAATAGTCTTGTTCCTTTGGGGGTGCCCGGAGCAGAGATGATAAACAATCTACATCAAAATATGAGAAAACTCAACAATAAGGTTAATGTTGCACTTAATAATACGTTAAATGGTGTAACAAATGTAGCGAATAACCTTGGTGACGGTGTAGCTAATGTCGCGAATAATATAGGCAATGGTGTTGCCAATGTCGTGAATAACTTAGGCAATGGTGTAGCTAACGTTGCAAATAATCTTGGTAATGGCATTAACAATGTTGCGAATAATCTGGGCAATCCGGGCAATCTGGGTGGCAATTTAGCAAGCAATAATGGTGGCAATCTGGGTGGCAATGTAACAGGTAATAATGGTGGCAATAATCTGCTTGGTAATAATATGCTTGGTAATGTTGCTCGCAATAACGGTGGCAATAATCTACTCGGTAATAACTTTGGTAACGGTGTAGCCAACGTTGCGAATAATTTAGGTAAGGGCGTAACGAATGTGGCAAATAATATAAGTAAAGGCGTTAACAATGTTGTAAAAAACATTGGTATTGCACCTATTAATTTACCTATTACCACTGAGTCTACGGCACAAGCAGGCTGGATTACAATGCTTATGATTTTCGGTGTACTCGTCTTTATTTTTAGTGTTGTTTTCGTGTTTTTCCAGCAAGAAATTACAAATGGATTAAATTCATTCTTTACATCTGTGCGTAATGCTCTCGGTATGGAGGTTGCGCCCCCGCCTCCTTCAGATAAAAATGAAGTGACTAAACCTTCAGTGCCGCCTGATCAAGAATCCAAAATTCCTACGACGATCGCTGAGAAGATGTTACCGACGGGTGCGCCCGGCTCCGAAGTATTTGCTGTGAGCAAAAACACTTTCACATATTACGACGCACAGCCTTTATGTAAAGCGCTCGGCGCTGAACTTGCAACCTATGATCAAGTAAAGGCGGCATGGGACAAGGGTGCGGACTGGTGTAATTACGGTTGGGTGAAGGGACAAAATGCGATTTTCCCGACGCAGACAGATACATGGCAGAAACTTCAGGCTGGACCTGAGGATGAACGTGGTGCCTGCGGACGCCCTGGAATCAATGGTGGCTATTTTGACAATCCTGAACTCCGTTTCGGTGTCAATTGCTATGGACCGAAGCCGGCACAGTCTACACACGACGAGGCGATCGTTGCGAAGCGCACAGGACAACCCCTGACAGCGGGCGCTTTGGAAGTAGAGAAGAAAGTTAACAAGTTTCGTTCAGAGGCAGATAACATCGGTGTTCTCCCTTTCAACGGTAATAAATGGATATCAAGTTAATTCAATATAAGCTATGCTTATCTTTGATATAGGTTCCATAAGGTTCTGTATTTAGAACAGTAGATTCTTCGAATTTAATATCATTCATTTCCCATTCTAAATCATCTGATGCTCGCGACGCTACTAAATCTAGACGATTCCACACAAAGGGTAGAATTTTATAACGATTTTGTTGATTTTCCTCTGAAAAATCTACAAAATACCCCCAATAAGACCAAAAGTCGTCCCACTTATCTTGTGTTATACGCCGCACAGTAAAATAGTCGAAGTTTTCGGGCGTATTATCCTCTTGATATAACCACTCGTTTTTATAAAAAATCAGATTTGCTAGATGATTTGGAATATCTTGTTCAGATATCCAACTATATCCATTCTTTTTTACAAAGGGAATCAGAGCAGTATGGGCAAAAACACGATATGCTTTATATCTTTCAACTACACGATTTTCAAAAAATACATGTTCGTGTAACCATTCGCGCCACTTTTTCTCTTTTATGCTTGTAATTTTAGGTATGCTCATAATACTTGATGACTGCGAAATATCCTAGATCTTTTTTGCGCGACGGCTTTATGCTACTTCTTTCCTGGTGGTAATGCTGGTGGCTGTGGTAAAGGTGGCAGTGCAGGTGGCTGAGGCAAAGGCGCAGTCAGTCCACCCGCCTGTTTCTTAAGCTTCTTTGTTATTTCAAATCCACGCTGCTTTCTGATAAACTTCATAATCGCTTGACTTTCATCAAGTGCTCCCGTTGCACCTTTCGCAGCATAATATCCGTGAAGAAGTTCCTCAATACGTAGGAGTGTGAGCGGCTGTGAATGTTTTTCTTCATTTACAACCAGTCGTCCACCAGCAATCTGAATAACAGCATTTTCCATAGAATTTGCCTTCAAAAAATCCATCACTTTTATCTCAAAGTCCTCTCTCAAATGCCGAGCATTTTGTGCTTGACGATTGAGTCCAAGTGCTAGATTATCATAATGTACCCAATTTCTTACCCAAACCGCAAGTTCGCTTGTATTCATTTCTATTCTAGTACTGGAAGGATCGTGTTAATAGAACCCGCACTTATGCCGGGCATAGACTGTCGCATTTGTAAGAATACAATCGCAAAAGTTAACATAGCTACAACTAAAAGTAGAGTAAAAAGAACACAAATAAGCAATATATATGGGTACACACGATTCATTACATGATTGAGTACAGGATCTACAATAAATTGTTGAATACGTTTTTGATTACGTGTGTCATTTAACATTATAATTGATTTTTCTACGACACCTTCCCACATAGTTGGTTTTTTAGTTTTTGTAACTGAGGGTCCCGGTTTATTTTCCATTACGTATCCTTCTTAAAGGAAATGAAATAATTCTAAGTAGAATACGATGGAAAACACTGTGGAAAGAATTCTCGAAATAACGAATCCCGTATGGAATTCTAAAGATTCATCTTATATGTTTCAGATATCTGGTGCATCTTTAATCTTAACTATACAGGGTCTTGGTTCATCTGCTGCCAAGAATGTTCCCCACCCACTTCCGGCACAGCTCGAGTCTTTTCTAGAGCAATTTATTGAGAAAACATCTAGACATTTTGCGACACCTCTGCGTACATCAGCCATACTTCCCCGACTCACACACAAGTGGAATGTGTCTGAAGACCTTGCAGCCGATGAACACTATGTACTTTATTGGTCAATTAAAGCAATGATTATAAAATCCAAAGAGTTCTGCTTAGTGTGGTCATGTGTCGCGCAGCCCTGTCCACCTCTAATTCCTTCTGATTTCCTGAATCTCACGGCGCCTTCTCGCAGTAGTTCTCCGGCACGTGATCTCCGAACAATTCAGATTCAGCCTTCAGTAACTATGGATGAACATGAAGTTCCAATGACACTTGATAGTCGACTTATGACACTTGAATATGAGAATACACCCGTTTCAGCGGAGAGAAAGAGGGTTAGAGAAGCAAGACTTCGGGCAGCACTTGCGAACCTCCGGGCAGATCGGCTTGCTGAGAAATATTATCAAAAATACGGCACGCCTGCAGGAGATGGTTCTTCTGACTTATCTTCTGAATCCGAGGATGAAGATTAAAGTGAAAAACAGGCTATATTAAAAAAAATATGGTCTTTCACTAATACAGGAACAACGATGGCTTCTGTTGCAGTAGATATTCGTACACTAGTTTTGGCACTTGTAGTGCTTGCTGTATTTGTTGGTGCTGCTTATTTGTTAAATCCTTCATATGTCGGTCGTCTGCTGGGCATGAGGGATATGAGAGATTCATTTGTGGATAACGCGAACGGCGTATTATCATCAAATGCTAATTACAAGGTGAACGCAACGAATGATACGTCAGGTGAAGCGCAGAAGGCGGCAAACCTGAACAATCCGAATGCGGCTTTACCGCCGAATGCTGGTTCTGAGGGCTATGCGGACTTGTCTGACATGGAGGGACCGGCGAAGTTCGGTAATGCGGATGCGCCTGCTGGCTGCTACCCGCGTGACCAGCTCACACCTGGTGAGCTCTTACCGAAGGACCCGAACTCGGTTTGGGCGCAGCAGAACCCGATGGGTACTGGCTCCCTCAAGGGTAAGAACTTCTTGAGTGCAGGTGCGCTCATCGGCGTAAACACGGTTGGACAGAGCTTACGTAATGCTAACTACCAGATGCGCTCTGAGCCGCCGAATCCCCAGGTGGCTGTCAGCGTGTTCAACCAGAGCACAATCGAGCCTGACGTCAACCGCCGCAGCTTGGAGATCGCGTAATTAAAAAACAATTATCTAGCATGTTGAGAAGAAGGAATATTTTTACCTTGTTCTGACCACTTAAAATATTTCCTCGCCCTCAGGTTTAGGACTGTTTGTTAAACTATTCTTTCTTACTCTGGGTTGTAGAGGATTCTCTGTTACGAGCACACGAAGTCTTAGAGTTTTTGCGTGTGTTACATCGTTCAGATAATTTAGAAACGCAATTCGTTTATTATGTAGATGCCTTGCGACAGACCACATAATAGCTAGAGCACTGATGCCTACTCCTACACCGATACCAATAAGAGAGTCTTGAGGCACGTTTGCTGGATTAGCGGGATTTAGTGGGATTGCTGCTAGCATTGCTTTTGCAGTTGAGGTTGCAGTTCCAGTGGCACTCGCACTGGTTGTTGGGCTTATTGTTGCTTTTGCTGTCGCCGATGATGACGATGAAGTTGTTGCAGTCGTTGTTCTTGTTGCGGATGATGATGGTGTCGCTGTTCCAGTCGCTGTTCCAGTCGCTGTTCCAGTCGCTGTTGCCGATGATGATGCCGATGATGATGCCGATGACGATGCCGTCGCTGTTCCAGTCGCTGTTCCAGTCGCTGTTCCAGTCGCTGTCGCTGTAGAAGTTGCTGATGAAGTTGATGTCGCTGTTGTAATTGATGTCGATGTAGCAGAACTAGATGGCACAGATGTAAATGTCGCTAGAGGACTCATGCTACTTGTTCCACTGGGAAATGGACTTGTTGAGGCAGAGCTAGATGCTTGTGCTGATGGAGATGGTACACTAGAACTAGACGCTTGTGCAGAACTAGATGGCTGCGCAGATGAAGATGCTTGTGCAGAAGGAGATGGTACAGTAGAGCTAGATGCTTGTGCAGAAGGAGACGGTACACTAGAACTAGATGCTTGTGCAGAAGGAGATGGTACAGTAGAACTAGATGCTTGCGCAGAAGGAGATGGTACAGTAGAGCTAGATGCTTGCGCAGAAGGAGATGGTACAGTAGAGCTAGATGCTTGCGCAGAAGGAGACGGTACACTAGAGCTAGATGCTTTTGCAGAAGGAGACGGTACACTAGAACTAGATGCTTGTGCAGAAGGAGATGGCTGCGTAGAGCTAGAAGCTTGCGCAGACGGAGACGGTACACTA
>Ga0136642_1000362_pt1 | contig 25402 bp, 25 predicted proteins | sample LowCatLa1302831Y_FD_115313 | JGI IMG/M metagenome (GOLD analysis project Ga0136642, IMG submission 115313) | Freshwater microbial communities from Lower Cathedral Lake, Yosemite National Park, California, USA - 13028-31Y | ecosystem: Environmental > Aquatic > Freshwater > Lake ... | reverse complement strand
GAGGATGAGGATGAGGATGAGGATGAGGATGAGGATGAGGATGAGGATGAGGATGAGGATGAGGAAGACAATGCCGCCCTCATTCCACAGTTTGTCAGCTTCAACAACGCAGAGTTCAATACGATGCTGGTTGAGTACGGGCTTCGGCCCGTTCCCGCAGACAAGTGGCACTTGTTTACGCGTACCTACATGGTTATGGAGCCAGAGTACCGTGGCGAGCTGCGCGTCCGAATGTGGCAGTACGATTTGGAGAACTTCTTTCTGGGCAGGGGTGAGAAGTATCTAAGCACTGCGATGTGGGATGCGATTGTGGATAAGCAGAAGACTTGCATGACAGGAGCATTCTTGAGCGCAACTTCCGACTTTACGCTGACGATTGGCTTGCCCCTTCAGCCCTATTGCCGCCCGCCAAACCTCAGTGTAACACTCTACTTGATGGACACGGGCGTGTGGCAAGCAATAGTGATGAATCCCGAGGAGGACACCGGCGTTTCATGCACAACCCCTGCAGCTGCACACTCTGCAACAAAGATTCAGGCAGTTTGGCGCGGATTCAAGACGCGTGTGGACAGAGTCTTCAGCGCAGGGGCTGCTTAAAAAATTGAAATGTCCTATATGCCTTATTTTTTATACCACCAAGATGTCTGACTCATTTGAAGCAGATATGCTCGACTTTTGCGTGAGATTTCTGACAAAGCATGGCGCCCAGTTGAGCGCGGAGCAACTCTCGATGCTTTCTGCGCTTTTCCCGAATCAGCAGCCCATTCTGTCGAACCCACTTGACCCAACGTCATTTACATTTCATTGGACTGTTGCAGATGAACCACCTCTCAGTGAGTACATTGGTCCCCTTGAAGTGGCTTTAGAGGCACCTGTCACGGCTTTAGAGGCACCTGTCACGGTTTTAGAGGCACCTGTCACGGCTTTAGAGGCACCTGTCACGGTTTTAGAGGCGCCCCCCCCTCCCAAAAGAAGGTGCCCCTATGGGTATAATGGCGCGTGGGCCTCTCCTATTCCAGTCCGTGTTGCGAGAAAGATGATTGAGCAGAGTTATTGGCGCAAGGGGGGGCTACAGGATGTTATGGCGAAGTATGCCAAGCATGGAGAGAAGCGGCTGACGCACGAAATAGCAATCAACTATCTTGCGGACAGGAAGGGTGTGACCCCTGAAGAGTTTCTTAGGAGAATTCCTCTCCCCCCGCGCGGCAAGAAAACATATTATGGCTGGACAGGGCACGGTGATTACTGTATCGCAGAGTGGTAAAGCGGTACGGTTGTAGGCAAAGGCACAGCCGATGAAAAAATTAACGGCCGCCGCCCCCTTTTTTATATTACCTGCAACAATGTCCAAGACTTTCATCTCTGAGTACAACTCCAATCACAATGTCTACCAACTGTACAAGCTTGATGGTGTGACCCCTCTTGTTGGTGGCCAAGTGATTGTTCCAAAGCAGGGGATGCGGGTTCGGGGAAAGGCGGGTTTGTCATATCTTCATACAGAAGAGCTTTCCTTCTTTGACCAGTCAAAACCCCAGTTTATTCCACACGAGAAGCCAGGTTATGATGTGAACGACCCTAATGCAGGCTGGGTGAGTTACAATTCTACTCGCCGCGGTGGCTTTCGACCCTACAATCTGAGAAGGGCACGTGAGCAATCCTAGCTTGTGTGATGCGTAATATACAAGCGTTTTTTACAGGTGTCCCAGTAGATGGAAGATATATCAGATATTCCAAAGAGTATTTTACGGTCAATAGCATCCAAGTATCGCCTGGAAGTCTATGAGCTGCGGACGAAAGCCTACCAACTATGGCGCAAAAAGGGTGACAATGTATGGAAGCAAATAAAAAAGGAGGCAGAGGCCAGTGACAATCGTATAGAGTATTGGCAAGAGAAAATACAGTGGGGGCTATGTCTAAGAGATGCATCCGTTAATAGCCATGAACAACAATCAAGTCCTTTGCTTCTGCTTTCGGAACAATCTCCTGCTCAATAAGCCAGGCACGAACTTCTTCGCGATGGTCGCCCTGTAGTTTGAGTACATTCCCACCTGTCTCATCATTGGTATGGAGGCTGCAGGCGCAATTGAATTTCTTCTTCATCGCCTTCAGAATCCGCTTGAGGTCCAGTTCATCATCAAGGCCCTCGATAAGTGTCACACTCCGCTTGCTACTTTGAAGGCGGATGTCAATCTTTTGCCGCGCATGTAGGCTAGACATGTCTGCCTGTCCAAACCTCTCTCCCATAAGCTCAGTATCCAGAATAGTGGGCGCGGACATATTTCCAAGTATTTATTTGCTCAAATCCATGTATCATTCAATTTTAGTGGGAGCTGCTCGTTAAAAATTGAATATGTGTAACCAAGTACAGTTGGTACAGGGAACGATGTCAAAGCCTTCTGAGGGTATTACTCTTCAGCCCGTAAAATGGTCAGAGCTAGTGAAGAAGGGGCCCGTAGCTGAACCGGCAGCGGCACCGGCAGCGGCACCGGCCACTAGGTATATTCCTCCTAGTATGCGCGCAACAGAGGCAAAAAGGGAGAAGGAGCTTTCTGCGGAAGATCTTGATTCTGCAAAGTTATTTCCGTCCCTTGCATATATTCCAACAAAGGCCTTGCCACCAATGTCTCCTGCAACAGCGGGGGCGTCTTGGTCACAGATTCGCAATCGAATCGAGGGTGGTATGAAAGACCATATTGTGGAGAAGATGGAGTCTCAGAAGTTGTCTGAAGAAGAGAAGCTTCGTATTGAAAATGAAGAGGACCCTCACAAGATGACTATTGCGCAGAGAGAGGCAAAGGGGTGGAAGACTCTCTACCTTCAAAAGTCACGAAGAAAGGAAAATGTAGAGTATGACTACCCTTTGCTAAATGAATTTCCCCTTTGGGATGGTTGTCCATTTACTGCCCCACTTGATATTCTTGGGTATAGGTAAGAAGGATGCGAAAGGGTCCGTATTTTTATATGATATTCATACTATTAACATTTTTCGTTCTCTGGTATTGCATGAATATGGTTCCGCCGCCGATGCCGCACCTAGAATCATTTCAGGAGCAAGAAAAGATTGTGATTTGCCTTCTCTGTGTCTGTCCTAATACGCGTGTCTTGGAGTTTGCAGAAAAATACGCGATTACACATCCCGTAACGGTGGTCTGCGACGACCCGAATTGCACAATACCAGAATCTGCAAAGTTCACTTTTGTGAAGATTACAGATGAAGAGTGTATTCAAACTGGATACACGAATTCTAATCCCGCGATTCTAAAGCGTCCTTCGGCATGGGACAAGGCAATCTATTATTTTTGCGTGAAGAACCGTGGTCCCGAGCATATTTGGTTTATTGAAGAGGATGTTTTCGTACCTCGCCCAGAACTCTTTAAAGAGTTGGATGGACGTTTTCCCGCAACTGACTATATAATGAAGCAGCATGTAAAAGACACTGATGACCCCTCTTTTGAGTTCTGGAAAGACGGTGATGGAAAAATGGAGCGACCCTTTTACAGAAGTCTCGTGTGCACCACCCGGGTTTCACGCCGACTTCTAGACAGAGTTAAAGACTTACATGACCAACATAATACTCTTATTTTCATAGAGATTATGTTTAATACAATGGCGCAGAAGAATGAATATTCTATGGAGATGCCGCATGAAATGCAGAACATTATTTTTAGACATACATGGACAGAGGAGACGGTGAATCCGAATCAGTTTTTTCACCCGGTCAAGGATACGGCGTTACATGACACATATAGAGAGCGCCTTGCGCAGAGGAGTGAGTAGGGAAGGGGGGCTAAGTAGGATTTACCATGGTAAAATAGATAAACATGTCGGATTACGAAATGATGTGTATTGTGGGGATACTTGCAATTAGTATATATGTGCAGCTGCAATTTCCTTTGCGCTCAAATGGATATTGGTGTGGCGCGCCAGGATTTGAGTATAACTTCCTATAAAATTGGAGTACCTGTGTCCTCGCCAGTCTATTAGTATAATGCGGGCAAATACCTATAGTATTACGACAAACACGGCACTGGAGGCGGCAGCACTTGCCGAGTTTTGTGCAGCGCATGGCATCACTATGGAGCAAAAAGAGGCGCCTGCGATTACAGTTTCAGCTCCCATGTCAGAGGAGTATTTGAAGCCAAGTAAGCCAATGAAGGTATTTTGCGGTCCTCATTGGGCAAATAAGCATGGCCTTGTACAGCCAAAAGCCGCACTTGGCCTTGTGATAAATACGATACAGCGCTGCAATCTTAAAATGAGCAATGATATAGTTTGTCTAAATGAATTACTCCAGAATGCTCTAACTACGGAGCTCAACTCAGTATTGGTTTCTGACCTGCCCGATTTGGTAAATGCCTGTTTTACTCGCTCTTAGGGAGGCGTAAAGATTTCAGGGAATACTTTATAGAATGGAAGCCTGTAAGCACGATGGCACGAAAGAATGTAGTAATAAATGTGATTGCACATGTGATGCTTGCCAGAAGTATTACGAACAGTTATGGGAAAAATACACGAAGATATATGACCTCTGTGACGATTGTGGAATGCCTCATGAAATGACTCTTGTAAGTCTGGCCAATCATAAGGATTGGCATTTTTTTCAGCCGTGCGAGGCATGTAAGCCCGCATATGTCGCGTTAATGTGTGAGAAGCGTCTCTGTGTTGCATGTCAGGGGCCTCTTCTTCCTTACGGTATATGTAGTGGCTGTGATTGTACTGGTGATGTAAAAGACTGTGAGTGTCGCCAATGTGAGGCGCTGAAGTTGTCGGCGGATTTTCTGCCGCCCGAATAGAATGTTAAAGCTCATAGCGATTCGCAAATCTCATCGTGCAGAGAAAAAGTACGATGCGATTTTTGAGAGGGATGGTAGGCGCAAGGTGGTGTCATTTGGTGCGGCAGGAATGTCCAACTATACCAAACACAAGAATGCCACGCGGAAGCAGCGCTATATACGGCGTCATACGGGAAAGGGAGAACGCTGGGGGGCACCTGATACGGCGGGTGCACTCTCACGTTGGATTCTCTGGAATAAACCGTCTTTTCGTGAATCTGTGGCGGACTATAAGCGTCGCTTTGGTCTATGACGGCGCGTTCGACGACGCGTTCGACGGCCCCCCTTCTGACTAGAGAGCAGTTCCACTAATTCCGAATTTTTGCGTGCCCCTGCGTGAGCTAAAGCGGTCTTTCCAGTATTATCCGTCTTAGTAATATCTGCGCCATGTTCTAATAATATTGTAGCCATGGGTATTATGAATTGATTATATTGTGGATCCATTTTAGACACTATTATTAATGGGGTAATCCCTAGCACATCTTCTTTATTAACATCTGCACCGGCTTCGCAGAGCATTTTAACACTTTCAATATTTTTATTATTACATGCGACTCCCAATGGGCTACGCCCAACATGTATTGCTATAGAACCAGCATCAATATCTAGGGCTGGTCTTGGAGTGGGAGTAGTGGGGTCAGCCTCTTTATAGCGTAATAGTAGTTCTACAACACGATTATATCCATTTAATACTGCTCTATATAGCGGAGTGTGACCATAATCCCCTATATTTGGATTTTTTCCGCACTGTAGGAGTGTTTCGATAATGTCAACTGCATCATCTCCATTAAAATAAACTTCTACATATATTGGAGTTTCTCCCTGACCTATATAAAAACAATCACGTAACTTTTTATTTGCGATTGAAGTGTTTGGAACTACTTCAAAGTTTTCTCCAGCTTTTTCTGTGAGATTCTCAATATAAGAGTATCTATTAAACATTAGGAGGAGGAATAAGATACTTGTCTTTTCTACGGGAAATAAAATACTGCCCCTTCCTTGTTTTATGTTACGCTTTGATAAAAGAGATACGTACTTTTTTTTATCAAAGGCCCGAATATCTCCCTTTAGTTTGGCAATATTTTTTGGACGGCGGGAAGGAAAAAGCCCTTCTTTTTTTAGTTGAGAGTATAATCCTTCATTGAAATATTCATAGAAACCATCTGCAAACATTAGGATGGTTTGAAGAGAATCTGGTCCGCATGTACTTTCGGTTTGGCCAAAGACTAATGTGCCATTTTGGTCACCTCTTCTTCCATGAATAAGGCTGGATTTTACATAAAAAAGAACTGCATCTGTAATTATACTTGTTCCTCCTTCAATATCTGGATGACTCCATTCCATAAATATACTTGGAGGTTCACTCTTTCTTCTTAAAAACCCTATTTCAGAATCTCCGTTATACCATGTATCTCCAACTCTAACAAATGGTACAAAGTGGCCCTTTTTAGAGTCCTCAAATAAGAAAAAGGCTATTATACCGACACATTCAAATTCGTCAACTTTCATTTGAAAGGCCTCAGATAAATCTGAATCAATAATGGCATACATGTCTCTATCAGACACATCTTCTTCATGAAGCCCTATTATATTATTTGCCATATTGAATATATATTCTATCTGTACATAACCATCCTCACGCTCAATAGGCTGCATAATACGTTTAGATTTCACTGCTTGTAATGTTCCTAGGGAAGGGCGCCTCTGTTTTGGCAATCCTTCTGCCATTTCTATAGGAGAAGAAAATAGTACCCTGAACATCAGAGTATTATTTTCCTTTCATGGCCAGGCCATTTAATAGCGAACATTGCTGCGGCGGGGACGGTCCATAGGAGACTTGGGGGTTGGAACAGGCTCCTCCTTCATAGTGCAGGCGCGGCGGGGACGTTGCTCGGTCTGGGTCTGAGTCACAGCGCAAGCCCTCTTTAACTCAACAAGGGCCTTGATTGCCTCCTTCTCGGATACGGTGAATTTAGAGAGGCGGGTAGTGACGGGCATTTATACTTATATACGTCGTCGACTCTTTAGACCGACGCGACGCCCACGACGCGTTTTACGATGAAAGCGTCGGCGCCGCGTCTTTCTATGGGGTCTTCCGCCACCCGCTAAAATGGTCCCTTCAGGAACAGATATAATAGCTATGGCCCCTTTAGGAACAGATATAATAGCTTCAGGGTTCACAATATAGTCTGATTCAGGGTCACCCTGTGTATTTATTGTAAGGATGCCATAAAAGGGATTTGTCTCCAGTATTGATTTATCATTTAAGCTATATGGTATTAGTGGGTCCCAGACGAGTTTATCAGAACGTAGCAGCATATCTGCGTACATATTACTTGTCGCATTTGCATGATTATTTCTTTTATGCACAAATTTAAGTACTTCCATACTGGTTTGTGTAATAATACCACTCTCCCCTTCTAAACTCTTCTCCATTTCCTCTTGCGTTGTAGTAGATGATATTGCCTCAAGATAATATTTTTCAATGGAGGAGCATATTTGCTCAAGAATATTCGGCTTACCCTTTTCATAATCGTTAATAATACACTCGAATCCAGGCAGGAATTTATAATCTCCTTTGAAATAGTATGGATGAAACCGCGCTGCCCTTACTGTTGATAAGATGTTTTTTGAGAGTACAGTTTTAAATACGGGGTCGCTATAGTATGGTTTTGTTTTAAAATATTGTGTTAAAAAGTCGTGTGTTGTGCACATATTAAAGGTAAGGGCAAACAGATTCTCTTTATCTCTAGTAGCCACTTCTGCCATTCCATGAAACATTTTTTCGAACTCTTCAAAATCTTCTGGAAGAAGGTCGCTCTTTATTTTATCGAATCGTGATTTGTTCAAATTAATGAGGAAGTTAAGTTGTATCTTCATCTTAAAACATTTCCTCAGGAACTGATTGCGATAGCTTGCAGCTGAATCATTGCTCGACATGTAGGAGGAGTTTACAGGATACCTTGTAAAATAAAGGTATACATTTTTGGGTTGCTTATCTTCTGGGAAGGCTTCTAGCAATGTGTTCAACTTCTTTTTCAATACTCTTACGCGAACTCCGTAGAAGGCCATCCAAAACTCCACAAGAACTGCGTGCTTCTCTGATGACATTACTTCAATCTTTTTGCCCATTGTTTGATAGTGAGCAAGGGCGTCTTCAGCTTCCTTTTTTTTTGCAGGAGTTGCAGCTTTGCCCAGTTCAATTACGCTTTCTGCCTCTGCCCTTGCGACTTGTTCAAGTTTTTCTGCCTCTTTAGTTAGTTCTTCGAGTTTAACAGTTTTTGCAGCCTCACTATCCATATGTTTAAATAGGGATTCTTTTCGTATGGCGTTATAGTACTGAGCTTCTGGTTCAAAAATAAGCTGATTCTTCTGCAAGAGATTAAATGTAAGAATTTCTATTATTCGTACAAAGAGATTTCTATAGAAGGTAATGAAAATGTCGGTATTTGCTTGTAGCTCAGTTTTTGGGGCAGTGAGAAACTGGGATAAAAAGGGGGTGGAAGCAGTCACTGCGCCGCCAACTTCTGCGGCCTGGGCCTCTGTCAACATAGAATATACTTTGAGTTGCGTAAGAAGAACGCCTGTAAAACTCTCGAGGAGTTGTTTTATTCTTGTGATCTCTTTTACTTCTACGGGATTTCTAATATTTTTTACCAATTTATCATTGTACAATATATAGCGGAGTTTATCAATGATGATTGATATAAAGTATATTTCATCATCTTCTTTCATATACTTGGGCGATCCTTCCATGCCGGCTTTCGTTAGTTGGTACCTTGATTGAAAAGAGGGCATTGTATAAATAAAGATGTAGTTTGGGTCTGTTGTCCGTGAATCTAAGAAGTCAATGATTGTTTGAAGGGTGCGCCGAGACCTTAATGGGGGGTCCTTTGCGGCAGGGTCACGCTTGAACGGGGGTTCAAAGTCTTCGATAAGAGGGGCTTTGAAGGCGAAAGGCTCTACAAGTATTGTAAGAGCAGGTATAACAAGAGCTTTTTCTGCATCTCTGAGTCCCTTTATTTCTGCAGGGCTGAGGGGGTCTCTTATGGCTGGGTAGACTAGTGTAGGAAGTGTTACAGCAGAAGAAGTTGGTGCGGGGAGGGGTGCTTCCACTGCAAGGAGTGCATTCCAGTTTTCGTCGAGTACTGGCTTCTTGAGTACTGGCTTCTTTTTTACCTTTGGGGGCTTTGGTGCCTCTACTTGTTGGTGCGCTACAGGGACTGTGGCAGCGGCAGCGGCTTGAGCGGCGGCTTGAGCGGCGGCTTGAGCGGCGGCTTGAGCTTCTGCAGCGGCTTGAACTTCTGCAGCGGCTTGAGCTTGACGTGCGGCAGCAGTAAGGAGCTCAGCTTCTTCCCATTCCTTCTGTTCTTTTTGTTTTCTCTTTTCTTCTTTAGTTAAAATTTTAAGAGGTGCTTCTGTAGCAATAGGGGGTGGGGGACCAGCTTCTTCTTGTGCGAGTTGTAAAGCCAGAGCCGCATTTGCCGCCTCTTGTTCACGCCGTGCATGATTTACAGGCGGCTCCTCTTGTTCAAGCCGTGCAGCAGGCCCAGGCTGTGGTGCCTCTTCTAACTTTAGCGGCCCCCCTACAGCCTCACTCAAAGCCTTTGTGAGTTCTGTTTCACCTCCAGACATTTGTATAAGACCAGGAAGCATCCATTGAAAGATTATTTTGCGAGGAGGGAATGCTTTTTGACTATTAAATTCCAATGCTTTTATACACTTCTCACATATAATATTAGCGACATATTGTATTTGTTCTTGTGTGAGCACTCTGCCAATATCGTATATTCTCATGAAGGTAATCGCAACTTTTGTATCAAGTTCTTTCACGGTTGGTTCCCACAAAGTTCGAATAATCTCATTAGAAGGATTCAACATATATTGGAATTCCGCCTCTATTTTTTTGATAATCCGCCCCTTCTTTCCTACAAGTGCCTCCATTTGTTGTAGGGCCAGTATATCAGGTCTAGCAATATATATACCATCACCAGAAGGCAGTGTAATCAATTTAGTACTTGATGAAAAATCATCCGTCTCTGGTACAAACTCTGCTTTTAACTTGGGACCTTTATGAAAAATAATCTCAATAATATGATACACGAAACCCTTATACTTTATTACGACCTGTATTTTTGAGACGAATCCCTTATTTATAATAAGAGCCATGTGTATTTTATCAGCCATATCACCTTGGCCGAGTGTTTTTGTCGCATAGGGTAGTTCTAAATCTGCCGCTATATCTTCTGACGTGAGCGGCGTTACATCTTCATTGTATATAATATTTTCGAATAATTTTGAAGCGATAATACTATTACGAAGGATTGCAAAGATAATTTCTGTGTATCTACCATAAATTGTTTCTATTGTTCCAGCCCTGCTAAAGAAGGGTATTGGAGAGCTCCCAACCATAATAGGCGCGACTTCAACATCAATATCAGGCGAAGGAATGCCAGCCCCAATAAGAAGATTGCACGCATTACCACCTATAATCCTGTATTTTACTTCTGGTAAACGAACTTCACCAAGCATTGGATTTGCGATAAAATAGTTGAATGTCTTTACCACAATATTGCAAAGTTCTCCTTGTACATCTAGGCCGAGGCTCTTATAGAGCTCAAACAAATTTACACGCTTTATGTCTAGAGTAATTTGCTTTTTTTCCTGTATTTCGCCAAATACTTGGCGGTCGTATCCATCTAAAGCTGCTTCTTTAGTGGTGGCATTCATCTTACTCTAGCCTTAGATTTTCTCTAAAATTTGGGGAAAAAACCCAATCATCGCAATAACAAATAAAAGCATGATGACTGATATTTTCCATTTGGAAATTCCATACCGTCTATATAAGTGTTCTGCAAACTCTTCTAAAAGTGCCCATGCACCATACCAGAATATCACAATCATCAACCCAGTAAAGAGTATAAAAAAAGCGTGTTCTTCAAGTCTACCTAAACTGGGCGACATCATCTAATAATAGAGTCTATTTTTAGAAGATGGAGCAGTCAATAATAATGATTCTTCAAGGTGGTCTCGGGAATCAACTTTTCCAGTACACGGCAGCCCTACATATTTCGCAGCTACTTCGGCGGCAAGTTCTGCTTTCCCCCGTGCAATTGAATAAGCATTCTAACAAAGATTATAGGTCGACTCTCTATAAACGACTAAAGTCGGTAGAGAAGATGGATTGTCCCTATGTGATGGTATTGGATGCTTATAAACCGTGGGACCCAGTCGATTTCAATGTACTCTATTCCGTAGCTCTACGGGGATATTTCCAGTACTTGCCAGCGATTATGCCGGTACTCTCGGTAGTATGTGAAGATTTACGGGTATTTCTGGAGTCTCGGCGTAAAATACTTGCAGAAAAGTATTATATTCGAGAGCCAAATAACTACGGATTTATTCATGTGAGGCGTGGGGATTACATGTTTGCGAATCAGGGTACGCATTGGATTCTGGGGACACAGTATTACGAGGAGGCCTTGAATCATGCTAAGCATATTAAGACGTGGTTTGTAGTGTCTGACGATCCCGCTTGGTGTAGAAGACAGGAGTGTTTTGCAACATGTGAAGTTGTGGATGAGCCGGGCGAACTAGAGGGTATGGCGCTCATGAGTTTATGTAATGGTGCTGCAATTATTGCAAACTCTACCTATAGTTGGTGGGGGGCAATGATAGGCGCGGAGAAGTGGCGAGGAACTGTGGTGTATCCGTCGAAATGGTATGCAGAAGAGCAGCCTAATTTATTTCCAGAGGCATGGAAGCGGATTTAGCGGCTCCCGCGACTGCGGCGGCGCCCCTTCTTTTTTGTTATACGTTTACGACGAGCGCCCCCTGCTGGTGCAACTGGAACAAGTGCTGCCTCTGCTTGCGGCGCGGCAGCAGCGGCAGCAGCGGCAGCCCTTCTTCTTCTAGTATTTGCATTTGGTCCGAATCCTTCAATCCCAACTGCGCGACATACTCCGCCAACACATCCTAGAAGTTTAGCCAGGTACAAAAGTAAGTTTTTGGTATTCGAATTATTTGAAAAATAATGATTGCGAATAAAGGCTTCCGCCCGCTTGTATATATTAAGTCTATCATTATTTTGTTCTTTAAAGTTTATTCCCTTCTTTACAAGATATTTAACGATTTCTATGGCAAATCCATCGTTTATTGAATAACTATTGCTTACAGCGTAAAAAACTGCACTTTCACCCTCATTATCTATAGCATCAATATTGGCCCCATGTTCGACTAGAAGCCTCACAATAGGTAGGCTTCCTCGTTTAGAAGCATACATGAGGGGTGATACTCCCCTAGGATTCGTTTGACTTGGACTCAGATGTAAATTTAACAGGTATTCAATCGTTGGTAGTTCGCGTGTTTGCACAGCCAAGTTGAGCGCAGTTTCTTGCTCTCTACCGAACAGGTCAGTTGGAGTTGAACCAGCTTGAATAAGAATCTGTATGATATTGAATATATTTTCTTCTCTACTTTGTGTATCTTGTCGGATACTCAATGCAGAAGCTAATGCGGTTTTTCCCCTTATATTTGTTAAACCTAGATTTATTGAAGGATTCGAGCATAAAAGTTGAACTAATTCAAGTTGTCCTCTATTAACCATATCAATTAAAGGAGTTGTTCGTTCATTGCCATATTGTATGTTTATATTTGCCCCAAGTTCGGTTAAATAACTTACTAAAGAAATATCTCCTCTTTCGCATGCGTAAACAAAGGCGGTAATATTATATTGACCTGGCTCATCTACATTGATTCCGTTGATAAACATTGTAGTAGATTTTATTATACCTGTAATTCTTATTAAATCGCTTTTCAACTTGTCATAGAGTTGTTTATTGCGAAAGTCATCTCCTTGAACAAATCTAATCTCTGTATATTTTACAGGAACAGCCTGGGCAACAGGGGCGCCTATAGGTGCTACTGGCCAGAAATTATCGTCAAGTTCTTCGCCAGCAATTGCCATTTCTTTCCATCTGTCATCAATGTGTGCCCATACTTTATCTCCAATAGTTAAAGTAATGGATGCTTTTATCGGGGTTAGAAAGCGTGGAAGCAAGTTTACTATCTCATCAATTCTCCGCAAAATAGTCTCGACACTTGTTTCAAGTTTTTGTTGTATCTGTTGTACTGCTATTAAATATGGATTACCTTCTGTGTGTATAGGTAAATGTGTGAAATGATCTATTATAGATATATCAACATTGTTGCGGGCGCATATTAGATAAATAGGGCCAAATTTATAAAAGACTCGATTCAATAAATTCTTTATAAATCTGTACTCTGATTGTGTAACTACTTCTGTTACATCTATAGTATCTGGTAGTTTGATATTGGGCATCTGCTCCGCTTGCGGGCTACACAGTATTGATATTAGCTGTAAACGTATATCATTACTTAAGTTAACTGTAAGCGGACTACATATAGACTCAAGTGGATTACTTCTTAAATTATTTGGATTTACACCCGCATTTAAGATAAGTGTAAACATATCAAGTTGTCCCTTTTTTAAAACTTCTAAAAAATCCCTTTCTTGTTGTGCTGGATTTGAAGACCTAATAATATTTGCCCAATATTCTTTCTGTGCAGCATTCTGTGTTTCAGCATTCGCTTCAGATAATGCCTTATACTTTGTTACTATTGGTGGAGGCTGTTCAGGACTCAAAAAGCGTTCCCTATAGTAAGCGTTATAATATGTGTGTGGAGGCGGCTGTTTACTAGTTAGTATAGCTTGGGGCGCACTTAGAGCAAGTTGTGGCGAGCTTTGTACTACTTTTTGAATAGCTGCTGTATTGTGAGAATTTAAGAATGAATACAATGAATACAATCGAAATTTTAGAGGATTTGTGAGAACGTTTTTTAGTAAACCATGTGAGCGCCTGCGTTCGATTTTAAGAAGTGCTTTCTTTATGGCTTCCCTGAATCCCTCCATTGGGGCCTCGTCAATTATTTGAGAAATCTCGGGTATTGATACACTGAAATTGCGCATATTTATCTTCTGTTCTCTGAGAACTCCTTCAAACATGCGAATTTTTGTAAATAGTTCACGAATGTCTTGTTCCAAACGTGTAGGGTCAAAACTGGCCCCAGTATGTATTCTTTTGAAAATGGCTGGAATCACCAGGGGTATTTGCGCATGAAGAATAATTTCCGTTTCGAGGGCGATTTTCTCCAAAATCTCGATAATAGTTGTATACTGTGCAAATAAACTTTCTACTTCCCCCTTTATTTCTTCAAGGCGTTTACCTTCGGCAATAAGGCGACTCATATTTTCCTCAATACTTTTTAAAAAGTAATCCTTTAGTTCGGGAGATAATTTATTCATCCTTGGAGTCATTTTTCTAAAAAATTCTTTACTAAGAATTCTAGCCACATCAAACTCCTCCATTCTCTAAATAGGGTTTATAATATATTAGCGTCAAATGCCAAATTAAGTTCGCCCCAGGGGGTCAAGTTAATTTGGCATTTGACGGTATGAACTAGGGGTGGCCTTGAAGCAAATCTTCATTTTCTTGGCTGAGGACTACAGTACTTGTGAGACCCAGTTCTCTTAGAAAGCGAATCTCATTGAGGTATACAGAGATGCCAGGGCCGTCTTCATTCTTATATTCTATAGATATATCCAAGGCATTTTTACCGCTGTTTTCCACAGCATGTATATCAGCACCACGTTTTACCAGGTATTGTGCGACTTCAAGGGTGCCATTCAGAATAGCAATCATAAATGCTGTACGCCCTTTTATATTGCGTACTTCTAAATTTGCAATGCCTCTACGTAATGTAGTAGGGCGCGCCGTTTCACGCTTCACAAGATTTGACACTCTGGGTTTAGAGCATAGTGCCTCAACTATGGGTAAAGTGTTCCAATTTATACCTTGACAAGCAATCATAAGTGGGGTCATGCGATTTGCGTCTTGTACTTCTGTATTTGCTCCTATACGAAGTAGGGCTTCTACTTTTGCCAATCTATCCCTGCATTTTATTACGCTATGTACTAGCATTTCAGTGCCAAGGACTTTTTCTCTACATACCATCATTAAAGGTGTATCAGCTTCTCTTTTAACACCGTCCTGTTCGAAGAAATGCTTAGCATTCACATCTATTCCAGCGCTGCCAAGTAGTTCTATAAGCTCAGGGTGAGCATTTCTCTCTAGACAGGCATAATGTAGGGCATTAAACCCACCAACAAATGAATTAGAAAGAAGACGTGTACTGTATATACTGCTTTTTGCGTTAAGTTGCTCGGGTGTTAAGTGAAGGCATAGCTCTTTTATTATATCTAAGGATTTCTGCAAATTAATGTACCACATTAAGACAGTTATTCCAGTATCTGAAGCAGGGGAGTGTGGATCCGCACCATGATTAAGGAGTAGCCTACAGGTCTCTATATCTGATACAAATTTTAAAGGAGGCATATCAATCATTCCAGGAACAAAATGCGATAAAACTACTTTTAAGTTAGGATCTGCGCCATAATGTAAAAGTGCCCTGCATACATTTATATTTCTTTCTGCCGCATATGTAATGGCGCTATAGTTTACCGTTGTACCAGGAGTTATGTGTCTAGCATTAATATTGGCACCTCGCTCTATAAGTAGACCAACGATGTCATATACATCGGCGGCATACGTTGGGCTTATATTTTCTATATTGTCCGCCTTCTCAAATGCCATTACCGATAATCTTGGTGTAGTAAGCTCTAGATTAAGAGCAGCTCCTGCCTCCAGAAGTAGTTTCACCGAATTAATACGACCTTTGGCGCAAGCCATTGAGAGTGGTGTATGTTCAGATTCGTGAGGGTCAATAGCTGCCCCATATTTAATTAGTACTCTTAAACTATCTGGATGGTCATATGAATGCGATGCTGCTGCGAGGCACGGGATCCCACTATCAGGGCCCCCGCCAGCTCGTATGTAAATAAAGGAGGGATTTGCACCTTCTTCACATAATGCCTTTATGGCATTTCTTTTTCCATGTAAACACGCAATATATAAGGGTGTTCTTAAATAATAATCAGTAATCTTATTTACTGCGGCCCCTTTTTGGCATAAGAGGTGTATTACTTGGGCATGGTCTCCCTCTACTGCCCATACTAGTGCTGTTCTCCCAAACGAATCTGCTGCGTGAACTTTGCCTCCACTTTTTATGAGTGATTTGATTTTGGGAATATCTCCTTTGAACGCGGCGTACATAAGTTCAGTTTTTCCAGTAGCTGCATGTGCCTCTGCTGTTGACTGTAAAACTTCTTGTAGACGTGTATCACCCCTTCCAGACCTTGTGACATTCCTTAAACTTTTTGCCGCATTTGTAAATCCCTGTTGTGCCAAGATTGTTGTGAGTAACTCAGGTGGTTCACTTGATTCCTGGGAACCCGCGTATGGTTCTTCAGTATTTGCTTCATAGCCGGTGTTTTCGCCTCTTCTCACTTTTTTAGATGACCTTTTTCTACCACTATTTTCTGCATTATTTTTCCCCGCACGTCTTCTCGATTTTCTACCAGAAGGCATTTGTATAGGGTTAGATTTTAAGTACCCACTCAAAGCTTTTACGCGTTACATAGGTAGGAGAGGATGTCAAAGCGCAAGCTTATGCTACACATACCGAATGGGTACGAGATTCCTGATGTATATATGAAGGGTTCTGAAGAACAGATTGCCTTGGCCCTTAGTTTAGGGGCGAATGCAGTGGACTTTTGTAACAAGAGGGCAATGGAGATTCACTCTGAAGGATGGGCGGCGGATGCGATTGCGGCTACAGTAAAAGAGCACAGATATGAGCTGGCGGGGGCTGCTCAACGTCAGAAGAAGGCAGAGGAGGCGGCGAGGGCTGCACAACTTCGTATAGAGGCGATGGAGCAGGAGGCTTCTAACCTGCGCGCCCGTATTCAGAAGGAGATTTCGGAGGGGTATGAAATGATGATGCGGGCAAAGGATGCTCAGATTGAGCAGGCGAAGGCGGCAACCGAGAAGGTGTATGAGACTGTAGGGAAGAAAGTGGAATCCTTGCAGAACTCTATGACGAAGACGTATGCATCTTCAAAGGAGAAGGGGGCACTCGGTGAGACGATTATGGAGGCGTTGCTAAAAAAGGCATTTGATTGCAGTGTTCAGGTGGTGAGTACTGACCCGCAGAGTGCTGATATTCGGATGATGAGGCCGGCGGCGACCTACCTTTGGGAAATCAAGAACTATTCTCGCCTAGTTACTTCGGATGAGGTGGAGAAATTCCGTCGTGACCTGCGTTTACATCCAGATGTAAAGGGGGGTGTACTGGTGAGTCTGCGACAGGGGATAGTAGGGCATTCGAGGGGTGGAGACATTGATTTGGAGTTCTTAGAGGACGGTCGTTTTGTTCTTTTTGTGAGTAGCTTTCTTTCTCATGAGGACCCTGTGTTTTATTTGCAGACGCTCCGTCCCTTTTTCGAAGCGGTAGAGTCTATTGCAAAGCCGGTGAAGGAGGAGGTGGAGGCCGTGCGTGCCCTGGAGCTGAAGGCATCTCTGATGACGAATCTACTGCGGAGTCATGCGGCCACAGTGACGCGCCACAAGAACTCTGTCGCGAGTCACAAGAAAAGAACGGACGCAATGTTTGCAGAGTTTCAGGGATTCATTTTGGAGGCGGAGGCACAACTACAGACAGTTCTTCGGGTTGCAATGGGTGGGGATGGTGTGAGTACAGAAGTGGGAGAGGAAGCAAAGACGATGTTGTCCTTGGCGGTATTTCGCAAGGATTGTGTGGCGGAATTTGCAGATGACAAGATGCGGGAGTTTATCAAGTGGCTCTTGGCGGCAGTGGATGTGCGAGAGGGAACACAAGTAGAGGCCAAGGATTTGATTGAGAGGGGAAAGGCCCGGAACTTTTCGGAGAAGTTTTTGCGTGGGTTGAGAGAGGAAGTATTTCAGGAGTCGTGTTGGGCAAAGGGGTCCCGATTTCTCCAGGGGATGCGGTGGAAAACAAATGCCGAGCTTTAATAGGAATGCCGAAAGCGGAAGGTGGTAAGAACTCTCCATCCAAAAATATTGGGGATGATATTGCGGCGAGATCTGAAACGGCCTTTTTTGTGTTTGGGCGATTTAATCCACCTCACAAGGGCCACAAGGTGCTCGTGGATGCCCTGCTTCAAAAAGCGGCGGCGGCGGGAGCGGACCCCTATGTCTTTGCTACGAGTACACAGGACAAGAAGAAGAATCCTCTCTATGTGCATGAAAAAGTGGAGCTTCTGAAGAAGATGTATCCTTCTGCGGGGAAGTTGCGTATTATTAATACGACAAAGTCTGCATGTAAGACGGTTCCAGCGGTGCTAGGGCGACTCTTGGATGCGGGGTATAAGAAGATTGTGATGGTTGCTGCGGGGGAGCGTGTGGCGGATTTCACGGGCAAGTTTGAGGTGGAGAAGGGAATTCCTTTAGAGGTGGTGAGTGGTGGAGAGCGCGACCCAGATTCAGAAGGAGTGGAAGGTCTTTCTGCGACAAAGATGCGGACGGCGGCTGGTGCAGCGAACTTGGCCTCGTTTCGTGCGGGGCTTGATGAGACTATAGGTGTTTCTTCAGCGGAGAAGTTGATTGAGAAGATACGTTCGAGAATGTCTGGGGGTGCGCGAAGGACGAAGAAAGTTCGTAGGAGTTAGAGATGAGTCAGGATTTGTTCAAACACTTTTCTGCCGCTTTCTCCGCAGGGATATAAGTAGCGATACGAGAGGCCTTCAGCGACCCATATAGATATAGTTCCCCCTGTTTCGCCGCGTACATACGCGTATCTGACCGTTTTAATCCCGCTATAGGGAAAGAACTGTTGTGTGTAGCCGTCTGCTTGTATTTGTTTTTCATGTACAAGTAGACCGTTTCCCAGGAATTCAAAGTTGGCTTGTGGACAGCAGTTCATAACTATCTTAGTATAGAATATAAGGATGTGGAAGTTTCTTTCGGCGTTGGGATTGGCTGCGTCTGTATTTGGCCAGGATATTCTTGGTTCAACAGGGTGTACTCGCCCCGTGTGCGTTTTTTCCAATCAATATCTTCGTTTTGGAAGTGGGGCGGAAACGTCTGTTAATAACTGGGGGTTATTTGTTCAACCCTGGTATTATTCTGAAATAGTTTCTGCTTGGTATAAATTAACATTTAGTTCGTATCCTCTCGATACTGCTATAGGGTTCGGAACGGGCAGTTCGCAGTGGTCTGGGACAACTATTAGCGACCTTTATTCGTTGACTCCGACTTTATCTTCTACAGATTATTCAAACTTTATTGTGAATGCAAGTGACACGTCAAAGACGGTAGGATTTGGTAAGATTATTGCCACGCGTTCATTTGTAGTTCTAGGACAACTTATTACTCTTCAAAATACATTTTCACTTGGTCAATATGACCGATTTGTGCGTATAACGAATGTATTAATAAATAACTCTACAGCCCCACTGCAGAACACATATATTTGGGTCGGAACACGTGATGATTACGTAGGTAATACAGATGTGAATACAAAAACGCGTGGCAATCTTATTAATGGCAACTTTACTGCTATAACGGCCAATAATCAATCATCTCGTGCAATAATGATTACAAATACGAATGAGGGCGTTCTATTTTATTCGGAAACGCCTGGTGTAATGACGGCTTATGCGCTATGTTGTTCTTTTTCGAATGTGTATAACATAAATCCGCTCTCCCTTGCGCCGGCAACACCTTCACCGACGGATGGGTCCTATGCTGCAGTTCTTCCATTAGGTACGGTCTCCGTAAACTCTTCTTCTAGTATTACATGGTATTATGCCGCGGGTGTGATTTCATCCCTTGCTTCTGTTGCGCAAACAGTAGCTATTGCGCAAATAGCTGATGCAGGGCCAGTTCCTACATATACTTCAATAACAACATTTACGTCTCAGCTGAGTGTAACCCCTACATCAAGCTCCTCTTTTACACCCACTGGGACGCAGACACCTACATCTACACTTTCAAATTCACCTTCTGGCACTCCTACTTCTACGCAGTCGCCAACTTCTACACAGGCGCCACCTATTACGCCAAGTACAAGTCCTACTTCTACACAGACTTCAACATCTACCGTATCATATTCGCCTTCTGGCACTTCTACTTCCACGCAGTCGCCATCTTCAACGCAGACATCTACATCGAGTCCAACTACAAGTTCTACTCCTACCCTGACGCCTACACAAACTCCTACACAGACTCCCAGCTCTTCTTCCAGTTCATCGCTTCTTATTCGCATAATCTTAGTTTCTGTGCCGCAGAATAATATTACATTTACCCAGGCTGTTACTTCTTTAGATAATCTGATGTTTATTTATACATTTGTGCCGATTAATGTCATTTTAATACTGTGTTTCTGCTGTATTGGTGGGGCGGGCTTTTACTTTTACAGGAGGAAGCCTGCAATTGAAAAAGTTGATGTAAATACGATTCATGTGAGGGAAGTAGAAGAAGGGAATGCCTCTACATTCATGGAGAAAAGGAGTGTAATAATTAACTAGGGTCTAAGGTGTCAAATGTATTATAGGCTAATGGACCCTCTAGAGGCATATGTAGTAGCCATGTTCCAGGCAAGGGATGCGAGGGGGGGTCTGGGCCGCAGGGATATATTCCAGGCCTACTTTTATTATTTATATCAGTTTTATCCAGAACTCGCTTACAGATTTCTGGACATTGTGCCAGAGTATGGGACGTGGGGGGATTTATTCAAACTTTGCTATATTTCGCCGCATATTATGTGGCGTGTGGCGGAGCTGGTGGATCTGCAGCTTCGCGTAGATGAGGAGGCAGTATTAGAGGGTAGGACGCCTTCGCTTATGGCGAAATGGGCGCCGAGGGAGAATAAGAAGCATGGATGGATTGCGAAGAATCTTGCGGCCTATATTTCGAGGGCTTCACCACCAACGACGTATCAGAATGTATCTTATAGGCGGCGTATGGCTGCACTCAATCGTGCATTGGGTACTGTAGAAGTCCTGGAGTGTGAGCGACGTTGGGCGGAAGTTGAGCCGAAGGCCGTGCCGAGCAGAGCGAGGCACATTAAGAGAGCTGCCTATATGCGTCATGAGTGTGGAGAAAAGTTCACCGAGTTTTTTCAGGAACAGACCACCCGGGCATGCACGGTTGACCCGTGCCGTTACGCGCCAGTTGTGGATATTCTTCAGCAGTACCGTGAACTACCATATTAAGTCCACCCCCTGAAGGGGGGTCGTATTTTAGACCGGCGGGCATTTCAAACCGGCACTAATAGGACTTGGTATTTCCAGCACCACGCACTTTTGAGCCACCGTGGTATTCTTTCATCTTGTAGTAAATACTTGTTTCTAACTTCTTCGCATAGGCGACACTTGAAACCTTCTGAATACTATTTACAGAAATTGGCGTATGCTTTTGCGTCCATTGAGCACCATTTCCAGAGAAATGCTGAGAAAGCCTCTTCTCTGGATTTTCAGTATATCCAACATACTTAGCACCGCCCTTCAAATTAAGTGTATAAACATATGCTGGCATCTTGTTTGGTTAGTTAGTAAGCAAGCCGTCTTGTGCCGGTTTGAAATGCCGTATGTGGCTTAAACATGTTTTATTCATTAGAGAGAGGAGGAAATGATTATATATGCTTTTTTAAAAGTTTTAGAGGTGGTGAGGGGGTGGTTGTATGCGCCTAAGGAGGTGTATGCGCCTCACGAAGAGCAAGGGGAGCAGGAGGAAGAGGAACAGGAACAGGAGGTAGAGGAGCAGGAGGAGCAAGGGCCTGTAAAACGGTATAATCTCAGGGAAAGAAAGCTTGTAGATTACCAGGAGTAGGTGCCGCGCTCATGCGCAGGCGTCACAGGAGAAAGACTACTTACAGCAAAGCTGAATTCACCCAATTAGTCCTAGTAGTCTGGTTTATGTAGGATACAGCCGTTCTCCTGTGCGGATTAAAAGCATCTTGCACAGGAAACCATGAATCACCCCTATTGTATAGGGAATCAAAACTGCTGCGTTTTATGAGTTCTTCTTAAGAAATCATAAAAAGCAGAAATGCCGTGTGCATGCCAGCTTCCACCAGAAATATACCCCGATGCAACGGAGTGGGGGCCGCTCTTATGGTGTTTACTTCACGGAATTGGTGAGAAGGTAGGTAGTTCAATACAGCAGTTTCGCGCAGATGAGAGGAGATGTTTATTGAAGTTATTTGAGACACTTCAGAAGGTAATACCTTGTCCATCTTGCAAGGAACATTTCACAGTATATTTACATGAACACCCGGTACAAAAAGCGATTCGTGAACTTTCATTTCCAGATTTACGAATTTATATTCGAACATGGTTCTGGGAGTTGCACAATTGGGTGAATGAGAGTTTGAGTCGTCCCCTATTTTTATTAGACGATGTTCCTACAACATACGACTCTGTAAGGTTCCGAAAAGTATTAAATACCCTTGATATTCCGATGCAACGTGCAATACGAGTACGTACAGGGCAACTTATGGCATATAAAGAATTTAAGAATAACTTTGTTCTTCTACTTTCTCTCTATGGTATATAGGGATGGGGCGTTCAAGCCGATTAAAAAAAAGTAAGACGCGAAGAAGGGGAAGAAAGCCTAGACGGCGTTTTACGCAGAGGGGTGGTGGGACACCAGGTAGGCCTTTATTAGATGGTGCGGATGCCCCTCCTATAAATCAGCCAAGCAATATAGATTTTAATGCAAGATTTCAGCCGACACTGAAGTGTGGTTTACATGGTCCAACATTTACAATATATCAGACGGCGCATGAGCCATATGCGGTATGGACGCCTCCCACGCCTCCAGCAATGTATACGGTAATATGTTGGGACCCCGATGTTCCTCAGGGCAAATCATTTTTGCATTGGATGGTTGCAAACTGTAGTGGAGTAGATGCTTCTGGAGGTAAAGTTCTAGCGGCATGGGTTGCTCCTTCCCCTCCACCAGGAACAGGTGAACATAGATACGTGATTGGTTTATTTAATCAAAGCGGGGAAATACAAGTAGGAGAAATAGCGGACCGTACTAATTTTAATCCTACGACATTTTCTGGGAAGAATAATATTACGCCACTGTCCTATATTGGATTTCGTGTTATTGCTGCTGACCAGCCTCCAGCAGGAGGAGCTCTCGCAAACTCGATAAATGCTGTACCACCTCTTCCGCCTCCTGTGCCTCCTGTGCAACCGCCTCCTGTGCAACCGCCTCCTGTGCCTCCTGTGCCTCCTGTGCAACCGCCTCCACTGCCCCTGCCTCCTGTGCAACCGCCTCCTGTGCAACCGCCTCCTGTGCAACCGCCTCCACCACCGCCACCTTAAACTTCCATACAATCTTTACATAAGAATGTTTCCAACACTTTGTGACTGTGTCGCAGGGTTTGTAGACAAGTCACCCGCAGAGGTGCGAATAGTGATGATTCATCTACGTAGGGCTACAGAGCGGGAGCCTCTTATTCAGAAGTTGATTGGCGCAGTAGGTGATATTGAGGTAGTGGATGCTGTGGATGGCGTAGCTGCAGTGGCAGGGGGGCATCCTACAGAGTGTGGAATGGACCCAGGAGTACAAAGAACTGCGGGGGAAGTTGGTTGTATAGTGAGTCATGTGAGGGAGGCGCGGCGCGCACTCGCAGAAGGTATTTCTCACCTGGTAGTCTTTGAAGATGATTGTGAGGCGTCACCTACATTTACTATAGGGGGTTTGATGGAGTATTTGCGGAGAACAAAAGTGATTATGAAAAAGTTTAACATGGAGGACAAGGGTGATTTTATTCTCCTTGGGACATCTGGATGTTATACATGGGAGTATTTGAGTCCAGGATTGAAAGGGACAAATAACTTTAATGGGTCGCATGCATATGTAATGGGCCGACCAATCATGAAAAAACTTGTAGAGGTATATGATGAATTTTTATTGAACGGGAAGACGGCACCTACAGATGGCCTTCTTTCACGAATATTACAGGCAGAGGGGCGCTGGTCTTTTTGCCCACAGAGTGACACGGCATTTTTTAAGCAGAATCGTTCTATTCCATCGTATGTGGTGGATGAGAAGCCGGTTTTACGCCTAGATTGAATATTTTGCAATCCAGATGAGGACTTCGCTATTCTCTGTCTTATGCTCTTCTGCTGCGGCGGCATTACCAATCTGCGCCATAATATTTCGCCTATAGGGAATCATTTTCACTACAACGGAACTATAGGTTGCCCTGAGAGCAGTTAAGAGTGTCTCTAGTGGGACGAGGCTTTCGTCGTTATAGCTGACGAGGACGTAGCGGGCGGGGAGCCTGGCAATAAGGGCAACAAAGGAGGGAAGTGCTGTACGTTTACTATTCCAGGCCGAACTCATGGACTCATCGTATTCTGCAGCAGAGCTTACACGGTCGATGCGTCGATTTGTTTTGAGACCGACGGCGGGTTTATCCCAGCGTGTAATACTGTCCCAGATATGATAATAAGTAGAATAAGAATGAGCAGAGTAGGGTGGGTCAATATATGCCACGGTTGCTGGGGCGTATTCGATTGTCAGGGCATTCCCTACATGGTGTGAACCGACTGGTCCAGTAGGAAAGGGGATGTCAGCCAGTTCTAGAGGGTTTGATGCGCGGGCGGCCCATGTTTTGAGGTATGCCTGTTGCACACCTACAGAAGAGTCTACTTTGTCGAGGGCAAAGATAAGGCAGGCCACAAGAATCATTGCTTCGTGCTGCGTGCATTCGCCGGCTGCCAGCCACGCCTGTATTTGGTCACGCATTGCATCGGCCTTTCTACCATTTTCTGGCTTCCACATTTTAATCACGCCCGCCCCGGCAGCAGAGATGACATCGCAATAGTTGGTCGTAATCCACCCAGGCTGGCCATCTAGAGCTCGCAGGCGTTCAATAAAGGCGGGGATGCGTGCACCGGATTCTGCAGTACGTAAAACAAAGGCGTGAGCGTAGGCTTCTGATGCCCATGACAGGTCGCTAGTGCTTACTTGCCATCCTTTGGAACGGAATGCTTGTGCAACTCGTGTAGTCCCGGTAAAAACGTCAATAAATGTTTGGGGGAGGTCAGTGGAGCATTGTTCTTGGACAAAGGTGGTTATTTGTATTAAGAGTGCTGCCTTACTTCCTATATATTTGATGCCTCGTGTATCCATTACATGTGAGTGTGTAAATAAGTGAAGTCAAATTTACTGTGTTGAGCGAAAAAACTTGTGTAAGAATAGGTATGGGCGACGCGCTTCAGCAGCTTTTAGCTGATGTGAATACACAAGTACTTGCTGGTACACCACTTATACTAAATAATGGAAATAGGCTGCAAGTAAATCCAGCGCTAAAACTATCAACGCCCCCTCTTTCCGTGGCAGCAGCGCTCGCTCAACCTGCACCAGTAGCAGCAGCGGCCGCGGCCGCGGCACCTCAAGTACTTCAGCCAGTAGTAGCAGCTCAACCAGTGGCAGCGACAGGACTAGCGGGAGCAGCAGGGACAGGAACAGCGGGGACAGGAACAGCGGCAGGGACAGGACTAGCGGGAGTAGCACAAGGAGCAGCAGCGGTCGCGGCACCTCAAGTACTTCAGCCAGTAGTAGCAGCTCAACCAGTGGCAGCGACAG
>Ga0136642_1000361_pt1 | contig 25422 bp, 38 predicted proteins | sample LowCatLa1302831Y_FD_115313 | JGI IMG/M metagenome (GOLD analysis project Ga0136642, IMG submission 115313) | Freshwater microbial communities from Lower Cathedral Lake, Yosemite National Park, California, USA - 13028-31Y | ecosystem: Environmental > Aquatic > Freshwater > Lake ... | reverse complement strand
GGAAAGGGCAACCCCGAATTCTGGGTTGCCGTAGTGAAGCCCGGCCGCGTGATGTTCGAGCTCGGTGGAGTGGATGAGCCTTTGGCTCGTGCCGCCATGGAGCGCGCCATTCAGAAGCTGCCGATTAAGTGCAAGTTCGTCATTCGTCCTGGGACGCATGGCACGCCGGAGGTAACGATCTAATGGCCAAGACCAAAGAACACGTAGCGGAGTTGAAGCTCCTCGGTGACGCCGAATTGATTCAGCGTCTCGCCGAGTCCCGCAAGGAACTCTTCAACCTCCGTTTTCAGTTGGCTACCGGCCAGCTGGACAACACTGCCCGTATGGGTGCAGTGAAGAAGGACATTGCCCGTCTCGCGACGTTCCTGCGTCAGCGCGAGATTGCCTTGGCCGAGGAAGGTAACTAATGACTGAAAATGTGACCAATGAAACGCGTATCAATACGCGCAAGGTTCGTGAAGGCATCGTCGTCTCTGACAAGATGAACTCCACCTTGGTGGTGGCCGTTGAAGAACGCGTGTCGCACCCTAAGTACAGCAAGACCGTGAAGCGCACCAAGAAGCTCTACGCCCACGACGAGAAGAACGACGCCAAGATCGGCGACCGTGTTCGCGTGGAAGAGACCCGTCCCTTGAGCAAGCTCAAGCGCTGGCGCCTCATTGAGATTTTGGAGCGTGCCAAGTGATTCAGCAAGAATCCCGTCTCAGGGTGGCCGACAACTCCGGTGCGAAAGAGGTGCTTTGCATCCGCGTACTGGGTGGTTCACGTCGCCGCTACGCCTCGATTGGTGACGTCTTTATCGCCACTGTGAAGGACGCAATCCCTGGTGCCAACGTGAAGAAGGGTGATGTAGTTCGCTGCGTCGTCGTTCGTGTCTCCAAGGAAAAGCGTCGTCCCGACGGCTCGTACATCAAGTTTGATGACAACGCCGCCGTGATTATCAACGACCAGCTCCAGCCCCGTGGTACCCGAATCTTCGGGCCCGTTGGCCGTGAACTGCGTGACAAGAAGTTCATGCGAATCATTTCGCTGGCTCCGGAGGTTTTGTAATGAAGATCCGTAAGGGTGACGACATCGTCGTACTCGCCGGCAAGTTCCGCGGTGAGCGGGCCAAGGTGGAAGAGGCACTGCCCGCCTCCGACCAGGTCATTCTCGACTCGCTGAACACTGTCAAGCGACACACCAAGCAGCAGGGTTCGACTCTGCAGGCTGGGATCATTGACAAGGCCATGCCGCTTCACGTGTCGAACATCGCACTTTGGTGCGGTGGGCACAAGGGTCCAGCGAAGGTTGGCTTTAAGACCGTCGACGACGTGAAGGTTCGCGTCTGTCGTAAGTGTGGGGAGGCTCTATGAGCACCATGCCGCGCCTGAAGGTGCGCTACAACGAAGAGATTCGCGCTCAGCTCATGACTGAACTCGAACTGCCGAACATCATGCAGGTTCCACGCCTGTCCAAGATCGTTATCAATGCCGGTGTGGGTCGTGCGACCCAGCAGGCCAGCTTGCTCGAAGGCGCCCAGCGCGACCTCGAGTTGCTGAGCGGTCAGAAGCCAATCGTGACCCGTGCGAAGAAGTCCATCGCCAGCTTCAAGCTCCGCGAAGAGCAGCCCATCGGCGCGAAGGTCACCCTCCGCGGCGACCGGGCCTGGGAGTTCCTCGACCGCTTGATTTCGGTTGCTATCCCTCGTATCCGTGACTTCCGTGGTCTGAGCGCTAAGTCGTTCGACGGCCGTGGTAACTACACATTCGGCGTCAACGATCAGTTGATCTTCCCCGAACTCGAATACGACAAGATCGACGCACCACGCGGTTTCGACATCACCATTGTGACGACCGCGATGACCGACGAGCAGGGCCGTGCGTTTTTGCGCGCTTACGGCTTTCCCTTCCGACAGGAGAATCGATAATGGCGAAGAAGTCGCTACGTATTAAGCAGCAGGCCACCCCGAAGTTTGCCGTGCGTGGTTACACGCGCTGTGAGCGCTGTGGTCGCCCACGCTCGGTGTACCGCAAGTTCGGCCTGTGCCGTATTTGCCTCCGCGTCATGGTTCATGCCGGTGAAATTCCCGGTGTGACTAAGGCCAGCTGGTAGAGGGGAGACGAACAATGACAATGACAGACCCCATCGCCGACATGTTGACTCGAATTCGTAACGCGAATTCAGCACAGTTCGACACGGTGAAGATGCCCGGTTCAAAGCTCAAGATCTCCTTGGCTCAAATCCTGGAGCGTGAGGGCTACATCGGTGGCTTCACGGTCACTACGAATGAGAACAAGCCCGGCACCACGCTCGAAGTTCGACTGAAGTACACGCTCGATCGTCGCCGCACCATCGTTGGACTGAAGCGTGTTTCTACGCCCGGTCTACGCATCTACAGGAAGAGCACCGAAATGCCCAAGGTTCTCGGCGGTGTCGGCGTAGCCGTCGTCTCCACGAGCCGTGGACTTATGACCGATCGAGAGGCACGCAAGCAGAAGCTCGGCGGCGAAGTCCTCTGTTACGTCTGGTAATCGACCGAAGGTATTGAGGAGAAATTTAGATGTCACGAATTGGTCGTAACCCCATCACTGTTCCATCGACCGTCACCATCGCGGTGTCGGGCGATGTCGTGCAGGTCAAGGGACCCAAGGGAACCATGGAGCGCACCTTGCCCGGCGGTATTACCGTTGCGCAAGAGGGCGACGTGTTGACCGTTGAGCGTCTTGACGACGAGCGCGATCACCGTGCTCTTCACGGACTTACCCGTACGTTGATCTCCAACATGGTTGTTGGAGTGACCGACGGTTGGGTCAAGGAACTGGAAATCATCGGCGTTGGTTACCGTGCTGCCGCCAAGGGCGAATCTTCGCTCGAATTGGCACTCGGCTTTAGCCACCCCGTTATCTTCGATGCGCCTGCTGGCGTGACTTTCGAAGTCCCCGCCCCCACCCGCGTCATCATCAAGGGCTCGGACAAGGAAGTCGTCGGCCAGGTTGCCGCATCGATTCGCAAGATTCGTAAGCCCGAGCCCTACAAGGGTAAGGGTGTCCGGTACCTCGGTGAGAAGGTACTGCGCAAGGCTGGAAAGGCGGCGAAATAATGGCTCGCTCAACTCGGGAACTTCGTATTCGTCGACACCGTCGCGTCCGCAAGAACGTCACTGGCACGACCGAGCGCCCACGCGTTGCCGTGTCGCGTACGAACAAGCACATCTCGGCTCAGATCATCGACGACACCGTCGGTCGCACCCTTGCAGCCGCCAGTTCCGTCGAGGCTGCGTTCAAGGACGTCTCCGGTGGCAACATCGATGGCGCCAAGGTCGTTGCCAAGTCACTAGCTGAGCGTGCCAAGGCCGCCGGCGTTACCACGGTGGTCTTTGACCGCGGTGGCTTTACCTACCACGGCCGCGTTGCGGCCTTCGCCGATGCCCTCCGCGAAGGAGGACTGGAGTTCTAATGACTGACCAGCAGCAACCCCAATACGAAGAGCGCACCATTAAGGTGAACCGCGTAGCCAAGGTGGTAAAGGGTGGACGTCGTTTCTCCTTCACCGCACTTATGGTCATCGGTGACGGCAACGGACACGTTGGTCTCGGCTACGGCAAGGCCAAGGAAGCCGGTCTCGCCGTGCAGAAGGGCATTGAAGAAGCTCGTAAGAACATGTTCGAAGTTCCGATTGCCGGTACGACTGTTATCCACCCCGTGCTCGGTGAAGCCGGCGCCGGTCGCGTGCTCTTGAAGCCCGCCGCTCCCGGTACCGGTGTTATCGCCGGTGGTGCCGCCCGCGCCATTCTCGAAATGGCCGGCATCAAGGACGTCATTGCGAAGTCACTCGGTTCAAGTAACGGCATCAACGTGGCCCACGCCACGATTGCCGGCCTAAAGAGTCTTCGTAAGCCCGAAGAACTCGCCGAGCTCCGCGGCAAGGCCATGGACCAAGTTGTTCCTGCTGGAACGCTCCGTGCCTACCGTGAACGTCAGCGCGAACAAGACCTCTTTAAGACTGAGGAGAAGTAACCATGAGTGAGATCAAGGTCACCCAAATTCGTTCGTCCATTGGTACCAAGCCCAAGCACCGCGGAACGCTCCGCGCGTTGGGCCTACGCAAGCTCGGTCAGAGCAACGTGTTGCCGGACCGTCCTGAGATTCGCGGCATGATTGCTCGCGTTCCTCACCTCGTGAAAGTAGAAGAGGCTTAATCATGAAGTTGCACGACCTCCAACCACCAAAGGGTTCATCCCACCGGAAGAAGATCGTCGGTCGTGGTATCGCGGGTAAGGGTGGTAAGACCGCCGGCCGTGGTACCAAGGGTCAGAAGGCTCGCCGCCAGATTCCTGCCGGCTTCGAAGGTGGACAGCTCCCATTGCTGCAACGCATTCCGAAACTCAAGGGCTTCACCAACCCCTTCCGAGTGGAGTACACCCCCGTCAACCTCGATGCCCTGACTCGTCTCGGCATTACGGATCTCACGCCCGAGGTCCTCGTGGCCAACGGTTTGGCCGGCAAGGGTGAGTTCGTCAAGATTCTCGGTCGCGGTGAACTCGGCCTCAAGATCAACGTCTCGGCGCACAAGTTTTCGGCCACGGCCAAGACGGCCATCGAGGCTGCGGGCGGTTCGATTACTGAACTGCCACTGCCATTCGCTGTTCGTCCGCCAGCTGCCGGTAACCAGCACCAGAACCGCTAAGGATTAACCCGTGCTCGCCCGTCTTGCGAACATCTTCCGCGTTCCGGATCTGCGCAACAAGGTCCTCTTCACGTTGGCCGTTGTCACGTTGTACCAACTCGGCTCGTACCTGCCTGTACCGGGCGTCAGTTGGAGCCAGGTGCAGTTGCTGCAACAAAAGGCCGGCGCCTCGGGCGCGCTTGGTTTCTTGAACCTTTTCTCGGGTGGTGCGTTAACGCGCCTCGCCATTTTCGGTCTCGGTGTCATGCCCTACATCACGAGTTCCATTGTGGTGCAGCTGTTGACGACGGTTATTCCCAAGTTGACGCAGTGGCGCGACGAAGGTGCGTCGGGTCAGAAGAAGATCACGCAGGCGACTCGATACTTGACGATTGCGCTGGCGTTGCTGCAGTCAACGGGCTTGATCTACGCCTTCCACGGTCACACCGCCGGTCTATTGGGTTTTGACATCGACTTGATTCCGAAGTTCACCTTCTGGCTGGGCCTCTTTATGGTTCTCTCACTTACGGCCGGAACGGCCTTCGTGATGTGGTTGGCCGAACTCGTAACGCAGCGGGGAATTGGTCAAGGTATGTCCATCTTGATTTTCTCGTCAGTCGTCTCCGGACTACCCAGCGGTGGTCGTTCGGTCTACGCCCAGGGCGGACCGATCAAGTTCGCGGTGATTATGGCTATCTCGATTTCTCTACTCGTTGTCATTATCTTCATTGACCAGGGCCAGCGCCGCATCCCGGTGACCTTCGCTAAGCGCGTGGTTGGTCGCAAAATGATGGGTGGCAATTCGACCTACATTCCGTTAAAGGTCAACCAGTCCGGTGTTATTCCAATCATCTTCGCGAGCTCGGTGCTCTACTTGCCGCTGCTGTTGAGCAACATCATCCCGAACGTAGCCTTCCAGAGCTTCGTGAGTAAGTCCTTCACGCCCACGTCGTTCCTATACATCGTGACGTACTTCTTCTTAATCTTGGGCTTCACCTTCTTCTACGTGAATATTGCCTTCGAGCCCCACCAGCAGGCCGATCAGCTTCGTCAGCAGGGTGGCTTCGTTCCCGGTATTCGTCCCGGTCTTCCCACCGAGAAGTTCTTCGCCAAGTTGCTCAATCGCATCACGGTCGTTGGCGCTCTCTTCCTCGCGGGTGTGGCCGTTGTGCCCAGTCTCTTGATGGCCGTATGGCACATCAACAAGTTCCCCTTCTACGGAACTACCCTCTTGATCGCGGTAGGTGTTGCTCTCGAAACGATGCGCCAAATCGACAGCCAGTTGATGATGCGTAACTACGAAGGCTTCCTTAAGTAGGAGGGTGACAGTGGCCCCTCGTCTCATCGTGGTGCTGCTCGGAAAGCAGGGTGCCGGTAAGGGCACTCAATGTGCTTCCTTGAGTGAGCAATACAACATTCCTCACGTCTCGACGGGTGACATTCTTCGCGCGGCCGTGCGTGAAGGCACGACCCTAGGTCTGCAAGTCAAGTCCGTTCTCGCGGCCGGTGACCTCGTCTCTGATGATCTTGTGGTGGCCCTCGTTGAGGAGCGTTTCGCTCAGCCCGACGCCCAACGCGGTGCGTTGCTCGACGGCTTTCCTCGCACTATTGGCCAGGCCACTGCGCTCACCGCCATGTTGGCCGACGAGCCTGTTTCAATCTGCATCAACTTAGATGTTCCTACGGCCCTGGTCGTCGAACGACTGAGCCGCCGCCGCGTCTGTCAAGAGTGTGGCGCCATCTACCGAGCCGACGAGCCCGCCGGTGCCAGCGGCACCTGCGAGAAGTGTGGTGGCGATGTTATTCAACGGGCCGACGATCAGCCCGAGGCGATTCAGCAGCGTCTCGACGCCTACGAGCGCGACACCGCGCCACTGCTCGACTACTACGCCGCTAAGAATCTCGTCGTTACTGTCGATGGCAGTCAAACGGTGGAAGCCGTCGGCGTCGCAGTTTCGAAGGCGCTCGCCGAACGAGGCCTGGTGTGAGGCGTTCATCGGCCGAGCTGGACAAGATGCGCAAGGCCGGCAAGGTCGTTGCCGAGATGCACGAGAAGACTCGTGCCGCGATTCGTCCCGGTGTTACGACGGCCTTTCTGAACGAAGTAGCGGCCGCCGTTATTGAAAAGCGTGGAGCTCGTTCTAACTTTCTGGGTTACCACGGGTTTCCCGCCGTTATCTGCACGAGTCCGAACGACATGATTGTTCACGGTATTCCTGGTGAGTACGTTCTGCAAGAGGGTGACATCATCTCGATTGACTGCGGCGCCATTATCGAGGGCTATCACGGCGACGCGGCCTACACGGCCGGCGTCGGTGAGATCAGCAAAGAGGCCCAGCGTCTCTTGGACGTGACGGAGCGCTCGCTCTGGGCTGGCATCGAACAAATGGTCATTGGCAATCGCTTGAATGAAATCGGCCGGGCCGTGGAGAAGGTCGCCCTGGCTGCCAACTTTGGCATCGTCCGCGAGTACGTCGGTCACGCCATTGGCACCGCGATGCACGAGAGTCCCCAGGTGCCGAACTACTGGCCCGGTGTTGGTGGTCCCACATTGAAGCAGGGCATGGTCTTTGCGGTGGAGCCGATGATCAACATTGGCGGCGAAGAGACCTACACCCTCGATGACGGGTGGAGTGTTTTGACCACTGACGGATCACTGTCGGCCCACTTCGAACACACCATCGCGATCACCGAAAACGGACCCGAAGTCTTCACACTGGCCTGATGGTCCTTAACTGTAAGGAAAAGGGCCGGGCGGTAGCCGACCCAAATCAAGGGTCGGGCGCTTCGAGCTGGCACGGACCGGCCCCAACGCCCCCGGGCCGCGAGGTCTTCGAGTTGGGTGGTTGAGATGGAACTAAGGGCCACCGCGACATAATTGTCGCCGTTCTTACCCCGCCGTAGGGCCCATCGTCTCGAATTTCCTATTTTCGGGGAAATCCCGTACACTTACGAGGTCCCAGACGACGGAGCCCTCGGGTGATGTCGAGAGGTCCGATTCGGCACTATCTATGCCATCTCGGGAGGCCCCCACGCCCTCCGGATCGACCTCGGAATTAGTCGAAATTTGGCGGTGTTCGAAAGTTGGGTAAGATGTCAAGCCGACCTTTAATGGGCAACCATAAAGGTCACCCTCCGCGCGTTCCAAACGAGTGGAGGTAGTAATGCCGCAACAAGGAGAAGGAACCTGACGAAGCAAAAGGAAGATGCGTTCACCGTTGAGGGAACCGTGGTGGAAGCCCGGCCTAACGCGATGTTCGAAGTCAAGCTGGAGAATGGATTTACCGTGCTCGCGATGAGTTCGGGACGGATGCGCCAAAATCGCATTCGAATTCTCCCAGGCGACAAGGTCCAAGTCGAGATCACGCCGTACGACATGACTCGTGGCCGCATCACCTACCGCTACAAATAATTCAGGTTCGAGAGTCGAGAAAGAAACAGCATGAAGGTTCGCGCAAGCGTAAAGACAATGTGTGAGAAGTGCAAGGTCATTCGTCGTTCAGGTCACGTCCGCGTGATCTGCGAGAACCCTCGTCACAAGCAGCGCCAGGGCTAGGAGAGGACAGACATGGCCCGTATTTCCGGAGTTGACATCCCACGCGACAAGCGAACGGTGATTTCATTGACGTACATCTTTGGCATTGGTCCGACCAAGTCCAAAGAGATCTGTGCCTCTACTGGCATTGATGAATCGATTCGCGTAAAGGACCTCAGCGAAGCTGACGTCAACAAGATTCGTGCTTACATCGACCAGAACCTCACCGTTGAAGGTGACCTGCGTCGTGATGTGGCCCAAGACATTAAGCGCAAGATGGAGATCAACTGCTTGCAGGGAATCCGTCACCGCAAGGGCCTGCCGGTTCGCGGTCAGCGCACACGTACCAACGCCCGTACTCGTAAAGGACCGAAGCGCACCGTCGCCGGTAAGAAGAAGGTGAAGAAGTAATGGCTAAGCCAGTTGCTCGCAAGGTCCGTAAGAAGGAGCGCAAGAACGTCGCCTATGGCGTCGCGCACATCAAGAGCTCCTTCAACAACACAATCGTGTCAATCACCGACCCGGAAGGCAACGTTTTGTCGTGGGCTTCCTCCGGTCAGGTTGGTTTCAAGGGATCGCGTAAGTCCACTCCCTTTGCCGCTCAGCTCGCCGCGGAGAAGTGCGCCAAGGCAGCGATTGAACACGGCGTCAAGAAGGTAGATGTTCTTGTTCGCGGTCCGGGTTCCGGTCGCGAAACGGCGATCCGTTCGATCGCCGCGGCCGGTATTGAAGTACAGGCCATCAAGGACGTCACCCCGCTACCCCACAATGGATGTCGCCCTAAGAAGCGTCGTCGAGGCTAAGGAACAAAATGGCTCGTTATACCGGACCCGTCTGCCGACTCTGTCGTCGTGAGCGCACCAAGCTCTTCTTGAAGGGTGAACGCTGCATGACGCAGAAGTGCCCGATGTCGGAAAACACAGATCGTCAAATTCGTACATTCCCCCCAGGTCAGCACGGCGCGAGCCGCCAGCGCCAGGGCTCGGAATACCTCACCCAGCTGCGCGAGAAGCAGAAGGCTCGTCGTATCTACGGCGTGCTCGAAGCACAGTTCCGCAACCTCTACGAAGAGGCCAGTCGTCGTCCCGGTATGACCGGTACGAACTTGCTGCAGTTCTTGGAGTTGCGCCTGGACAACGTCGCGTACCGCGCCGGTTGGGGTGCTAGCCGTTCACAGGCTCGCCAGTTCGTTCGCCACGGTCACGTGACAATCAACGGCAAGCGCGTGACCATTCCTTCGTACCGCGTTCGCCCCGGCGAAGTCGTGGCCCTGAAGGACAAGACTCGGACCAACTTGAACGTGACACGTAACCGTGACGCGTTGGACCGTACCGTGCCAGGTTGGCTCGAGACTGGTGACAACGGTTTTTCCGTCACCGTGCGTGCCATCCCCCAACGTGAGCAGATTGATGAGCAGCTCCACGAGCAGCTCATCGTCGAGCTCTACTCGAAGTAGTCATCTCATCATTAGTACCACCAGCAATACGAAGCGAGGAACCACATGCTGATCATTCAGCGTCCAACCATTGAGCCCGTCGGTGAAGCCGATGGCAATAGCCAGTCGTTCCGAATCGGGCCACTTGACCCCGGTTTCGGCCACACGTTGGGTAACTCCCTGCGCCGTACGCTGCTGAGTTCGATCCCGGGTGCTGCGGCAACCCGTGTGAAGTTCAGCAACGCCGTGGCCCTGCACGAGTTCGGCACTATCGAAGGCGTCAAGGAAGACGTCCTCGACATCTGTCTGAACCTGAAGGACCTCGTCGTCAGCGTCGAGAGCGACGAGCCCGTCACCATCTCGTTGGAGAAGAGTGGAGTAGGCGCCGCTACGGCCGCCGACCTCAAGCTCACCTCCGACGTTGCGGTGTTGAACACGGACCTCGTAATCGCCAACTTGACGAGCGCTAAGGCCTCGCTGTCGTTCGAACTACGCGTTGAGCGTGGCAAGGGTTACATCGGCGCCGAAGGTAACAAGTCGGGAATGGGCATCGACGAGATTCCCCTCGACGCCATCTTCTCGCCAGTGCGCCGCGTGAGTTTCGAAGTTGAGCCAGTCCGCGTTGACCTCGCTAAGGACTTCGACAGCCTCATCATCGCCATCGAGACCGATGGTTCGATCGCCCCGTCCGAGGCTCTGTCTTCGGCCGGTAAGACGCTCGAATCTTTGGTTGAGTTGATCGCCACCTTCGACGAGGCCGTTCCGGCTCTCCAGTTGGGTGACGTCAGTGCCGCCACTGCCGCTGCTTCAGAGCTCGACATCAACATCGAGGCCCTGGGTCTCGGTGAGCGTGCTCGTAACTGCTTGAAGCGTGCCGGTATCAACACCGTTGCACAGCTGACCAACGCCACTGAGCGCGACTTGATGGCCATCACTAACTTCGGCGAGACCTCGCTGAAGGATGTCAACGAGCGTCTGACCGAGCGTGGCCTGGCTCTGAAGTTGGAGTTCTAGTCATGCGCGGTACCCCAAAGCGCAGTCACCGTTTCGGTGGTGACGCCGCTCACCAGAAGGCCATGATGGGCAACCTCGTCGCTTCGATGATCGCTGCTGAAGGCATCGTCACAACGGAAGCTAAGGCCAAGGCCTTGCGTCCGATCGTGGAGAAGGTTGTTACCACCGCCAAGAACTCACCCGAGGGCTCCGTCCACGCGCACCGCCGCATCGTGGGTTTCATTCGCGACAAGGACATGACGCACAAGCTCTTCACGGAGATTGCTCCTCGGTACGCCACGCGTCCCGGTGGCTACACCCGTATCTTGAAGCTTGGGCCGCGTCCGGGTGACAACGCTCCGATGGCGCGCATTGAGTTCGTTTGATGTAACTAACGCCACCCAACGGTGGCGTATCGACCTCGCCTATGACGGCCGAGGTCTCCATGGTTTTGCTGAACAGCCCGATCACCAAACGGTGATCGGGCTGCTTCGTGAAACGCTGACCCGCACCCTTCGCCTTCTCGCCCGGCCCCAAATCATTGGGGCCGGCCGAACTGACGCCGGGGTCCACGCCTTCGCGCAAGTGATTCACGTTGATCTGCCCCCGCGTCTCTTTCCCGATGACCGCGGAGAGCCCACGGAGCGGTTAATCCGCAGTCTCAATATGCAACTCGCCGGCCGGGTCCGCATCCTCAAGATTCAACCCGTGTCCAAGGAGTTCCACGCTCGGTACTCAGCTCAGTGGCGGGCCTATCGCTACCTCGTCGTTGAGTCGGAGGGCCCGGCCCTCGATGTGACGGCCCATTTGGCCTGGGTGACTCATGGCCCGATTGATGTGGATCTCCTAGACCGGGCCGCCGAGCTTGTCGTTGGGACGCATGATTTTCGCTCCTTCTGTCGCCGGTCGCCGGGCACTGAGCTGAGCGATCCGCTCAAGCGCAACGTCTCTGAAGCCCGGTGGCGCCACGTCCCTGATGAGTTAGGAATACACCCCTCCGGTGCGCCCGTGCTGCGCCTCGATATTCGAGCCAACGCCTTCTGTCATCAGATGGTGCGCAGTCTGACCGCGCTGATGATCGGCATTGGGCAGGGGAAACTCCCAATTTCACTACTGTCTGAGCGATTCGAGAGTGGCGATCGCGACGGCCTACCGACCCCGGCACCGGCCAGTGGCCTGGCGCTGATCGGGGTCGGATATGACGAATTTGCCGGGGGACCCTCCGGCTTTGTAGGCTAAGTAGTCCGCTGCGGAGCCCCGTGGCAATTTTGACGCGAAACAAGGAAATAAAGTGCGCACGTATTCACCCAAGGAGTCCGAGATCACTCGGAGCTGGCACGTCATCGATGCCGAAGGTCTTGTTCTCGGTCGTCTTTCCACGGAAGTGGCCCGCCTCTTGCGCGGCAAGCACCGTCCTTACTTCACGCCCCACCTTGACACCGGTGACTTCGTTGTCATTGTCAACGCCGACAAGATCAAGTTGAGCTCCGACAAGGCCGACAAGAAGTTCGTCTACCGTCACTCCGGCTACCCAGGTGGTATCCGTGCGACCCGGTGGAGCGACCTGCTCGCGAACAACCCCGCCAAGTTGGTCTATGACTCCATCAAGGGCATGGTTCCTCACACGCGTTTGGGCAGTGCCCAGATCGGCAAGTTGTTCGTGTACGCCGGACCTTCCCACCCCCACGCTGCGCAGCAGCCAGTTCCATTCGACACCTCGGCCATCCGCCGCGGTTAAGGAGATATTCGTCGTGACTACTGAGACCACCACCACTACTGGACGTCGTAAGCAGGCAACCGCCCGCGTGCGCATGCGTCCCGGCACCGGCACCATCACGATCAACGGTCGTGCATTGGACAACTACTTCACCTCCGCAACGCACCGTCAGATGTTGACGCAGCCGCTGCGTGACACCAACACGGAAGTCCTCTACGACGTTGACGCCACCATCGATGGCGGCGGTGTGGCCGGTCAAGCCGGTGCTCTGCGCCACGGCATTGCCCGCGCCCTCGTGGAAGTTAACGAAGAGCTTCGTGGAACCCTCAAGAAGGCCGGCCTCCTCACGCGTGACTCACGTAAGAAGGAAAGCAAGAAGTACGGTCTCAAGAAGGCCCGTAAGGCTCCGCAGTACTCGAAGCGTTAAGCCGATGTCCGTGCAATTTGGCACGGACGGTATTCGCGGTGTTGCGGGTACCGACATCACTGTCGAACTCGCGTACCGCTTAGGCCGTGCCGTTGCTTCCGTTTTTGGACTTACGACTGTTGTCGGGTACGACACTCGCGAAAGCTCCTCTTCTCTGGCGGCGGCCGTCCTGCAAGGACTGGCCGACGGGGGCGTAACCCCTCTCAATCTTGGTGTTATCACTACGCCCGGAGTGGCTGTCTTGGCCGAGCACGTCGATGGCGTGGGTGTCGTTATCTCGGCCTCCCACAATCCTTTCTCGGACAATGGTTTGAAGGTCTTTGGGCTCGGTGGCACCAAGCTTGATCACCAGACCGAAGTGGCGGTGCAGCTCGCGTTGTCGAACGCGCCTACGTCGAGTGGCCCCTTTGGCGAATTCGCCGTGGACGAGTCCGCGCGAACTATTTATTTGAATCGTCTTCGGGCATCACGCGGTGGCACATCGCTCGAGGGTCTGCACATTGTGTTGGACTGCGCCAATGGTGCGGCCTCGCCGCTCGCGCGAGAACTCTTCACCTCACTAGGGGCGACTGTTGATGTTATTCACGACACTCCCGATGGCCGCAATATCAATACCGACTGCGGATCGACTCACCCCGAAGATCTTCAGTCGGCCGTGGTGCGACTCGGGGCCGATTTTGGTCTGGCCTTTGATGGTGATGCCGACCGACTCGTCGCCGTGGACGAACGGGGCATTCGCCGCGATGGTGATGACCTCATGGTGCTCTTCGCCCTCGATCTTCACGCGCGCCACGAAGTAGAGACCCTCGTCATTACCTCGATGAGTAACCTCGGTCTCCGCCGAGCACTGCAGTCGGCCGGTATTGCGCTGCTCGAAACTGACGTTGGTGACCGCAACGTCTTAATCACTCTGGAAGAACACAACTTGCCATTCGGGGGCGAGCAGTCGGGCCACTTGATCTTCCGTCAGGAACTTTCGACGGGCGACGGCATGCTCTCGGGTCTCCACGTGGCCGAACTAGTGAAGCGCGCCGGACCACTCGGAACTCTCTGTGACCAGTCGTGGCAACGGGCTCCGCAATTCCTCCTCAATATTCCTCGCGAGAGTTACGACGAGCGGGCCGTAGTTGACGCTATTGAACGGGTCTGCGCCGAGCAGGGCGTCACTTCCGAAGACCTTCGTATTGTGATTCGCCCTTCGGGTACCGAACCGGTCGTGCGGGTCATGGTGGAGTCCACCAACGGGGAACTCATCGCCATGCTCGAAGCAACGCTCCGTCGTGAATTTCTCTAAACAGTATTGAAAATCACGGGTCGGTAGACTAACGACCATGTGCGGCATCATCGGTGTCGTGGGAGCACAAGATGCTCTTCCGATTCTTTTAGAGGGACTTGAACGTCTCGAATATCGCGGCTACGACTCGGCCGGCGTGGCTTTGGTCAACGCGGGGGTCACCTGGCGAGCCCGCGCGGCGGCTGGTACTGAGTCCGTGGCCTCTCTGGTGGCTAGCTGCGACTCGGCTCCGGCCCACAGTCCGGCCGGTATCGGCCACACTCGTTGGGCCACTCACGGCGCCCCGGGTGAAGCAAATGCTCACCCCCACATGGACTGCGCCGGTGCGATTGCTCTGATTCACAACGGCATCATCGAGAACCATCAGGAACTCGGTGCTCAACTGCGTGAACGGGGCCACGTCTTTACCTCAGCTACTGACACCGAAGTCCTGGCCCACCGCATTGAAGAGTGGCGCAAGAGTGGACTCGATCTGTTGGAGTCGGTTCGCGCCACACTGAACGAAGTTCGTGGTGCCTTCGCTCTCGCCGTGATGGACAGCGAAGAGCCTGATGTGATTATTGCGGCGCGCCGGGTCTCGCCACTGATTGTCGGCACGGCCGACGGCATGACATTGCTGGCCTCCGACGTGCCGGCCATCTTGGATCGGGCCGATCACTTCTTTGTGGTCGATGACGACCAACTAGTGCGTTTAACGCCTAGTGGTTACACCGTCTCGGACCTGGCCGGCCATCCCGATCAACTCCGAGAGCTCGATGTTGATTGGGACCTCGAGACGGCCCAAAAGGGTGGCTACGACGACTTCATGACCAAGGAGATCAACGAGCAGCCTGAAGCCGTGCGGGCCACCTTGTTGGACCGGGTCGACGAGCAGGGCCGGATCAAGTTTGACGAGTTGCGTCTCACTGACGCACAGCTGCGCGACGCTACCAAAGTCGTCTTAGTGGCCTGTGGTTCTAGTTTTCACGCCGCCATGGTGGCCAAGTACGCCATCGAGCGCTGGGCCCGCGTGTCGGTCGAAGTCGATATTGCTTCAGAGTTCCGATACCGCGACCCCGTCGTGGACGGCACCACGTTGGTCATTGGTGTCTCTCAGAGTGGTGAAACTATCGACACCATCCAGGCTCTCCGTGAAGCGAAGTCCCGTGGCGCAATGGTCGTCGCCGTTTCCAACGTGGTCGACTCCTCAATGGCCCGCGAAGCCGACGCCGTGCTCTACACCCGAGCCGGCCTCGAAGTCTGCGTGGCCTCGACGAAGGCCGTCTTGGCTCAGATTGCCGCCTTAGAGCTCCTAGCCCTGCAGTTGGCTCAAGTCCGTGGCACGCTCAATGGCGGCGAAGTAGCCACTCTGCTCGAGCACCTTCAGGCCACCCCGGAACTGGTGCGCACGACAATTGAGCGTGACGCGCTGGTGGCCGCCGCCGCGCAACAACTCAGCGGCGCTCGGGACTTTTTCTTCCTGGGTCGCAACGTCGGATTCCCCGTGGCCCTCGAAGGTGCGCTCAAACTCAAAGAAATTTCCTATCTCCACGCCGAGGGCTATCCGGCCGGCGAGCTCAAGCACGGCCCCTTGGCTCTCATTGAGCCCGGTGTCGTCGTTGTAGCGATTGCCACTGATGGGGTCCTGCTCGAAAAGCTTCTCGCCAATATCGCTGAAGTGAAGAGTCGTGGCGCCACGATTGTCGCGCTCTGTGTTGACGGCGATGAGATGGTGCCCGCGGTGGCCGACTTCGTGCTTCGCGTGCCAGCTACCAACTCACTTCTCTCACCGATTGTCGACATCGTGGTTTTGCAACAGTTCGCCTATCACTTGGCCCGCGGACGAGGGCTCAACGTGGATCGTCCGCGCAACTTGGCCAAGACGGTCACCGTCGAATGAGTGACGTCGTCGGCGTCGGGATTGATCTCGTCGACGTTGATCGCTTCGGGGCCACCATTACTCGCCGTCCCTCGATGGTCACTCGACTCTTCACTCCACGCGAGATCAGTGACGCCGGTGGTCACCCTGAACGGTTAGCGGCCCGTTTTGCGGCCAAAGAGGCCACCCTCAAGGTGATGGGCTGTGGGCTGGGCGCCGCCCCCTTTTCGAGTATTGAAGTTGAGCGGGGGGAGTCCGGCGCGCCGTCCCTGCTCCTGCACGGCCGAGCGGCCGAGTTAGCCCGGGAACGTTCGATTACTCAGTGGCAACTTTCTTTAACCCATACCCACCGCACCGCCGGCGCGGTGGCTCTGGGCTTCACTTCGGGCACCGACGGTGATTTCACTTCATCCGAGACCATGGATGAGGTCCTCGGTCAAGTTCTGAGAGAGTTAGAACATGGCAATTGAAGGAACCCGACGCCCCTCGTGGGCCGAGATTGACCTCATGGCACTTCGCCACAACGTGACGACCTTGCGCCACCTCATCGCGCCGGCCCAACTCTGTGGTGTCGTGAAGGCCAATGGGTACGGCCATGGCGCACTCTTCACGGCCCGAGCACTCCTCGACGCCGGGGTCGCCGGCTTAGCCGTGGCCATTGTGGATGAAGGCGTTGAACTGCGCGATGGTGGCATTACCGAGCCAATTCTCCTACTGGCCGAGGCGCCCGCCGAATCACTGCTCGACGCCCTCGAAGCCAGACTCACCCTCACGGTGGGATCGCTCGAAGGGGCTCATGCCGCCGTGGCCGCCGCCAAAGAGGTAGGGGGACACACTCCGGTGCACATAAAGGTCGACACTGGCATGCATCGCATGGGAGTTGTTCTCGATGACCTCGATGCCGTCCTCGACGTCCTATACGCCTCACCGAACATTGTGATCGAGGGAATGTACTCACACTTCGCAGTCGCTGATTCTGACTTGGTTGAAGATCGTGAGTATTGCGAAGTGCAAATGACGCGCTTTGAACGAGCGCTCGAAATTGCCACCGAAAAAGGCATTACCCCTCCACTCACGCACCTCGCCAACTCGGCCGCCGCGATTGCGCTACCGGCTTCCCGTCGCTCCATGGTTCGAGTTGGCCTGTCGGCCTACGGCTACTTACCGCACCCGTCAATGGAGGCCCTCTTGGCCGCTCAGGGCTTTCGACTGCGTCCGGCCCTTTCACTGCACGCTCGTGTCACGGCGGTACGAAATCTCGAAGCCGGTGCTCGTCCGAGCTACGGCCGCCGCCGCCCACTGCCGACAGCTTCCACCGTGGCGACCGTCCCCTTTGGCTACGCCGACGGTTACCCCCGTCGGTTCTTTGACGCCGGCGCCGAAGTGCTCATTAACGGCATTCGTCGTCCGTTGGCCGGTTCAGTGACGATGGACCAACTCGTCGTCGACTGTGTGGGTGGCGACGTCCGCGTGGGTGATGAAGTCATCCTCCTCGGCACGCAAGGCGACGAGACGATTTCGGCCGACGAGTGGGCTGCGTGGGGCGGGACAATCACCTGGGAAGTTCTCTGCGGCATTGGCGCCCGGGTACCTCGCATTTCGCGCCACTAGTTCATGAATATCCAGAGCGCCAACGAGTGCACGCGCTGCGCTCTTTCACAGACTCGCACCACGGTGGTCTTTGGTTCCGGCACCCTCGATGCCAGACTCATTGTGATTGGTGAGGCGCCTGGCAAGAACGAGGACGAGGGTGGCGCCCCCTTTATTGGTCGGAGTGGCCAACTGCTCTTTTCGCTGATTGCCGAGGAACTCATGATGTCGCGGGAGGACTGCTACGTAACCAACGTGGTGAAGTGTCGTCCGCCTGACAATCGAACACCACTCGCCCTCGAGATTGCGGCCTGCGCCCCGTGGTTGGAGGGCCAACGGGCCATGTGGTCGGGGAAAGTAGTGCTCACATTGGGCTTGACGGCGGCCCGAGCCATGACTCGTTCAAAAGCCCCGATGAAGTCCCTCCACGGGATTCCTGTGGTGCGTGACCAGCTCACCATTGTGCCGACCTACCACCCGGCCGCGGCGCTGCGTCAAGGACCTAGCGTGGTGGCCGTGATGCGTGCCGATCTCGCCGTAGTCCGAGGACTGCTCTCATGACGTTGACACGCGCCACCGCCAGCGTCGAAGAGACCAAGCGGGCCGGCCGGGAGCTCGCCTCCCTTCTGGCGGAGGGCGACATCATTTTGTTAACGGGACCACTCGGCGCCGGCAAGACGGCCTTCACCCAGGGGCTGGCCGTCGGCCTGGGGGTTAGCGACCGGGTGACGAGTCCCACCTTCACGCTCGTGCGTCAGCACCAGTGCACCAATAGTCAAGGCATTGCGGTGCTGCATCACGCCGATGTCTATCGGACCAACTCGCTCGATGAGATTGAGGACCTGGCTCTGAAAGAGCTCGTCGAAGTTGGAGGTGTGGCCGTTATTGAGTGGGGCGAGATGGCCGAAGCCCTGTTGGGCCGAACGGCGTGGCGAATCACTATCGAAGTCGTGGACGACGACCAGCGGAGAATCGTCGTCGACGAGACCAGTGTGAGGGAGCGCCTCAGGATGCTGCAGGAATGGGCCGCCCAGTGAACACACTCTTTATTGAAACGGCGACACCCCTGTGCGCGATTGCCCTCGGTCATGGTGAAGTGATTGAGGTGCGCGAGTTGGACCAAAATCGGCGTCACGTGGAGGCTCTGACTCCTGGCATCGAAGCGCTGCTTCGTGAAGGTGGCCTGACCGTGGCCCAGCTCGACCGCATCGTGGTTGACCGGGGACCGGGTCTCTTCACGGGCCTGCGCGTCGGCGTCGCTACGGCCATAGCGCTGACCGACGCCGTGGGGGCCACTCTGGTTGGCGTTACCTCGCTCGAACTCTTAGCGCACGGACTTTGGCTGGAAGGTCATCGCGGAGCCGTGGAGTGTTTGATTGATGGACGGCGTGGTGAGGTCTTCTCACAGTCCTTCCTGCTGGGTGAAACGGTGTCGGCCCGCACGGAGGCCTCGGTGCGCACACCTCAAGACGTCGTCGTGGAGTACGGCACGAGTGGCGCTCCCACCACCTTTGTTGGAGATGGTGCCGAGCGCTATCGCGATCTCTTCTCGCTGATTTCGTGGATCACCATTGCGCCCGTTACTGACTCGTGGCTCCGCGCCGGTGTGACTCTCGGAAACATCACTGAAGCGAGCGACGTCCAACCTCTCTATCTGCGTGAGGCTGACGCGGTGGCCAACTTCACAACCCGTAAGGCCTAACGAGAATGTGGCCGGTGCGAGTCGCCGAAGTACGCGACCTGAGTGACCTCCTGCTCATTGAAGAGGCGCAGTTCCCGGAACCGTGGTCTCGTCGGATGCTCCGAGAAGAGATTGAAAATGGGGCCACCCGCCGTTACACGGTGGTCGAAGACGGTGGTCGGGTCGTTGGAGTGCTCGGTCTGATGTTTATTGAAGATGACGCCCACATCAATACGATCGCCACCGCTGCGGATATGGAGCGCCGGGGAATAGGCCGCGCGCTATTGGACGATGGATTGGCGGCCGCCATCCAGCGGGGATCGACGCGCATGACCCTCGAAGTGGCCGTCGGGAATGAAGCGGCCCGAGCCTTCTACGCCGAGTACGGATTTGCGCCACTGGGAATTCGCAAGCAGTACTACCAAAAGACCGGTGAAGATGCCCTCGTCCTGGTCAAGTATTTCGATGGTGGATGACCAGGTGAAGAGAGTGCGCGCCTCATGACCCCTACGATTTGTTTATGGGACTAGTACTCGGCATCGAGACGAGTTGTGACGAGACGGCCGCTTCGGTGGTGGACGACCAACTCTCTATTCGTAGCTCCGTCGTGGAGTCGTCACTCGAAGTCCACAAGGACTTCGGTGGTGTCGTCCCCGAACTGGCCGGTCGGGCCCACGTCGCCACTATTGGCTCGGTGGTCCGACGCGCACTTGAGGGAGCCGGTCTTGATCCTCGGGCACCCGAACTCGATGGCATTGCGGTGACTTCGGGCCCCGGTTTGATCGGATCTCTGCTCGTCGGGCTAGCGGCGGCGAAGGGTTACTCCCTGGCGTGGGGCATCCCATTCATTGGCGTGAATCACCTTGAGGGGCATCTCTTCGCACCGCTCTTAGAACAACCGGCCATGGAGTGGCCCATCATCACGCTCCTGGTTTCCGGTGGCCATTCCATGATTGTGCTGCAGTCTTCAGCGGGGGAGCATGAAGTCCTCGGTGAGACCATTGACGATGCCGTGGGCGAGGCCTACGACAAGGTGGCCCGTTGGCTGGGACTCGGCTATCCCGGTGGCCCAATAATTGACAAGATGTCCAAGGACGGCTTGGTTGGATCGTTGCCACTGCCGAAATCAATGGCCGGCGCTGGACTCGATTTCTCGTTCTCGGGGCTCAAGACGGCCGTGGTTCGCGGAACCGAAAAGCGCCCCGATCTCTCAATGTCTGACGTGGCCGCCTCGTTCCAGGGCGCGGTCTGTGAACAGTTGCTTCGTAAATTGCACCAGGCCGTCGACAGTAATGACGTTCGTGGTATTGCCCTGGCCGGCGGCGTGGCGGCGAACTCGGCACTACGCGCGGGAGCCACGGCCATGGCTCAGGAGTTTGCTCTTGAGGTGCACCTACCGTCGATGGCCATGTGTACCGACAACGCGGCCATGATTGCGGCCGCTGGCCACTATCGCCTGAAGCACAATGGGCCGAGCCCGCTCACGCTTTCGGCCGCGCCGAACTGGCAGTTGGCGAGCGTCAGGTGAGCGAGCGCTGGATTCCCTTCGATGTCACCGACGCCAACCCGAACCCCTTTGCTCAGTGGAGTAGTTGGTTTGAAGAAGGCTCACGTGAAGTTCGTGAACCGGAAGCCATAGCGGTCGCCACAGCCAACCTCCATGGCCGCATTTCGAGCCGCATGGTGCTGCTACGCACTGCCGATGAGCAGGGGTTTGTTTGGTTTACGAACTACAACTCTCACAAGGGCCACGACCTCACGGAGAACCCCCGGGCGGCCATCCTCTGGTACTGCGAACCACTCGGGCGCCAGGTTCGCATCGAAGGACCCGTCGTGCGCGTCAGTGACGCCGAGTCCGATGAGTACTTCAACTCCCGCCCTCGCGGTCACCAAATCGGGGCGCACGCCAGTGCTCAGAGTGAGCCACTCGCCAGTCGCCAGGAACTCGAAGAACACGTGCGCTCACTGGAGGCGGATTTTGATGGTCGCGAGATTCCTCGACCGGCCCACTGGGGTGGGTTCAGACTTATTCCGGAGCACTTCGAGTTCTGGCAACACCGCAAGGACCGACTGCACGATCGCATTCTCTACGACCTTGTAGATGGTGCGTGGTCGCTCGCTCGCTACGCGCCCTGAGCAGCCCGTTTGGTCTGGCGTAGGGCTAGGGGTCCGAAGAAGAGGACGGCGCCCAGAGAGGCCAATCCCGCAATTTGGAATATGGTCCTCGCGGGCAGTGCCGAGATGATGACACCTCCAAAGGCCATTGAGCAGAGCGACATCCCAGTGAACACCGCGCCGATGGCGGCGTAGCCCCGACCTCGGATCTCCTCGGGAATGCGTAGGGCAAACAGAGTCATGGCCGCCACGTTGGCAATACCATTGCCAACGCCACCCACGACCATGAAGGGAAAGACCCATCCGACCGAGGGCAACCAACCAACGATGGTGAAGGCACCACCGATGAGTACGGTACCCATCATGAGCGAGCGGATGATATTCATGTCGCCTTGCGGCAATCGCCCCGCCAGAACGGAACCCAAAAGGTTGCCGATGCCGTAGGTCGCACCGACTAGTCCGTAGATGGTGGAGGAGGCGTGCATGGTGCGCGTAATCAAGACCACTTCGGACACCGTCATCAAGTTGATGGCGAAGACAAAGATCATGGTCTCGATCACCACGGGTCGCAGCAAGGGATCACCAAAGAGCCACCGCATACCGGCCATGACCTGGCCCTTCTGTGTTTCGTCACTACTACGCGGCGCTGGTCGTCGATCGTGATGGAGAAAGAGCGTCGCCACACCGATGAGGAGAAATGTGACTCCGTCACAGATAAAAGCAGTGGATAGTCCGAACTGGCCGTAAATGAGACCAGCGAGGGCCGGTCCGGCCATTCCGGCGACCGCCAAAAGTGACTGCATCGACGCTTGAGTCTGGGCCATGTCCTCTTCGGGCGTGATGTGCGCCACGAGGGCGCCGTAGCCCGGCTGGGTGAAGGCGACGCCGCAACCAAGCAGCACGGTGAGTATCAAAATCCCATACGAGTTATGGACTACAACGAGGCCGAGTACCGCGACGGCCTGCAACACGCCGAGCCAGCCCAAGAGTCGTCGAGTCGGCACGCGATCAACGACGAGTCCAGCTATGGGTGTCAACAGGACGGGGGGAGCGGCATTGGCGAAGGCCAGGGCGCCAATCATCCAGTGCTGGTTGGAGTGGGCGAAGTGCACCATCAGTGCGAAGAGAGCGATTTCATCGCCTACCAAGGACAGCGAGCGAAACAAGACGATGAGTCGAATGTCTCGCTGCTGGACTTTATTCATCTCTAGATGCCACCAATTGACGTAAGTCCACCATCGACAACGAGGGAGGTGCCAGTGATGAAACGGGCCTGCTGGCTCAAAAGGAACACGATGGCGTCGGCAATATCGTCGGGACGGCCCACGCGACCGAGGGGAGTGCGCGTGGTGATGGAGTTTCGAAAGTCATCGCTTTCGAGGAGGGGAGCCAGCATGGGCGTCTCGATGGCACCGGGGCAGACGCAGTTGATCCGCACGCCACGTGGAGCCAGCTCGTGACCGGCCGCGCGTGCGAGGCCCAAGAGCCCGGCCTTACTGGTGCAATAAGCCGGTAGCCAGGCGTGGCCGAAGTAGCCCTCGATTGAGGATATGTAGACAATGGCGCCCTCGCCAGACGCGGCGAGGTCGTCGGCCAGCTCGTGGGTCATCACGGCAGCCGTGGTGAGGTTGATGTCGATGGTACGGCCCCAACTTTCGGCGGTGAGGGCCGAGATGGGCTCAGGTCCGGAGACACCGGCGGCGTGCACGAGACCACTAAAGCCACCCTGGGCGGCCCGGGCCGAGGCGTAGGCCTCGTGGCGCTTGGCGGCATCGGTCACGTCAAAGGCCGCGATGGTGGTGGGGACTACTAATTCTGTGGCGAGCTCGGCCAGGGGCTCGGCCTGGATGTCCCAGAGAACAAGGGGTCGACCGGCATTGGCGAGGGCCACGGCGGTGGCGCGCCCGATTCCTGAGGCGGCGCCGGTAATGAGAACGGGATAGGACATGGTCACTCCTTCAGACTCCTGCCAAGTTAGGGCAATTTGGTACTTGGGCCCCGCAACCCGGCGAAATGCTGGTCCGGTCTCCCTGCTACTATTGGCAGTCGTAATCCTTGAGTGCTAACTACCAGGAGGCTGAAAAGCAATGCAACTGCACCCCTTAGAAGACCGAATCGTTGTCCGTCCCAACGGCGCTGAAGCCACCACGGCCTCAGGCCTGGTGATTCCCGACACCGCTAAAGAAAAGCCCCAGCAGGGCGAAGTCCTCGCTGCCGGCCCCGGCCGTCGTGCCGAGCTCAATGGCGAACTGATTCCCACCGGCGTGAAGGCTGGCGACACTGTTGTCTTCAGCAAGTACGGCGGCACCGAGATCACGGTTGACGGTGAGGACCTCCTCATTCTCTCCAGCCGTGACGTTCTCGCCACCATCACCAAGTAGTCCCCGCGCTTCGGCGCCCACATATCGAAAAAAGGAAAACAATGTCCAAGCTTTTGAAGTTTGATGATGAGGCCCGCCGCGGCCTCGAAGCCGGTGTCGACAAGCTCGCCGACGCCGTCAAGGTAACCCTCGGGCCCAAGGGCCGCAACGTCGTGATTGGTAAGAAGTTCGGTGCACCGACCATTACCAACGACGGTGTGTCCATCGCCCGTGAGATTGAACTCGAAGACCCCTTTGAGAACATGGGCGCTCAGCTCGTCAAGGAAGTCGCCACGAAAACCAACGACGTCGCCGGTGACGGTACGACGACCGCCACGGTCTTGGCCCAAGCCTTGATCAAGGAAGGTCTCCGTAACGTGGCCGCTGGTGCCAACCCTTCAGGTTTGAAGCGTGGAATCGAAAAGGCAGTTAAGGCCGCCGTCGAGTCCATCCACGCCCAGTCGACCCCCGTCGACGGCAAGACGCAGATTGCCCAGGTCGCCACGATCTCGGCCGCTGACGCCGCCATCGGTGAAGTCATCGCCGAAGCCATCGACAAGGTCGGCAAGGACGGCACCGTAACCGTTGAAGAGTCGAACACGTTTGGTATCGAGCTTGAGCTCACCGAAGGTATGCAGTTCGACAAGGGCTATCTTTCGCCATACTTCGTGACTGACTCGGAGCGCCAAGAGGCTGTTCTTGAAGATCCCTACATCTTGTTCACGTCGAACAAGATCTCTTCAGTTCACGATCTTGTCCCGGTCCTCGAGAAGGTCATGCAGTCGGGTCGCCCGCTCTTGATCATCGCCGAAGACGTTGAGGGCGAAGCTCTCGCCACATTGGTCGTTAACAAGATCCGTGGTCTCTTCACCTCAGTGGCCGTTAAGGCCCCTGGTTTCGGTGAGCGCCGTAAGGCCATGCTTCAGGACATGGCTGTCTTGACTGGCGCCACGGTTATCTCCGAAGAAATTGGTTTGAAGCTCGACACTGCTTCGCTCGACCTCCTGGGTCGCGCTCGTCGTGTTGTGGTCACTAAGGACGACACCACCATCGTTGACGGTAACGGAACGGAAGATGAAGTCAAGGGTCGCGTGGCTCAAATCAAGCGCGAGATTGAAGAGACTGATTCTGACTGGGACCGCGAGAAGCTCCAAGAACGTCTCGCCAAGTTGGCCGGTGGCGTTGCCGTCGTCAAGGTTGGCGCCGCTACTGAGGTTGAACTCAAGGAAAAGAAGCACCGCATCGAAGACGCTTTGAGCGCTACTCGTGCGGCCGTCGACGAAGGCATCGTGGCCGGTGGTGGTACTGCACTGGTTCGGGCCCGTAAGGCCGTCGAAGAAGTCATTGCGTCTCTGGTTGGCGATGAGGCCACCGGTGCCAAGATTGTCGCCGTGGCTCTTGAAGCACCACTGCGCCACATCGCTGCAAACGCTGGCTTCGAAGGTGCCGTCAAGGTCCGCGAAGTCGCTGACGCCTCGGGTTCATTTGGTCTCAATGCCAACACGGGTGAGATTGTTGACCTCGTGAAGGCTGGAGTCATTGACCCCGCCAAGGTAACTCGTTCAGCTCTGCAGAACGCCGCGTCCATCGCTGCGTTGTTGCTTACCACGGAGGCTATTGTGGCCGACAAGCCCGAAGAGCCCGGTGCCGCTGGTGCGGCCGGTGGCATGGGTGGCATGGGCGGAATGATGTAATCATTCCCTCGGGAATCGCACAGGGCCGAGCCGAAAGGCTCGGCCTTTTGCTGTCCGGGGGCGCCTTGTACGCTTT
>Ga0136642_1000360_pt1 | contig 25435 bp, 14 predicted proteins | sample LowCatLa1302831Y_FD_115313 | JGI IMG/M metagenome (GOLD analysis project Ga0136642, IMG submission 115313) | Freshwater microbial communities from Lower Cathedral Lake, Yosemite National Park, California, USA - 13028-31Y | ecosystem: Environmental > Aquatic > Freshwater > Lake ... | reverse complement strand
TGCACGAAATGTTATTGGCGCTGGCGGTATCAAAATTGACACAAGCAGCAACAACGATTTGATTATTCAAAGTACCACAGCAGGCTTGATCGGCGATAAAAATCCAGTCCTGGCTGCCAGTATCAATGCTAGAAACGCATTTACTATGGGCAATGTACCTGCTCCAAGTCAACTGTTGGTAGACGCATTCAACTCCTTAAATCCGTCCACACCGACCACCATTGATGGATTGGTTATCAGCAAAGGCTATGCAGACAGTCATTATATTCAAACCCTAAATGGAGCCATTGTGGGAGCATTGAGTGTTCGTGCTCAGCCAGCACTACCACCAATCACAGATCCGTTGTATGATCCAAAACTGACTGGTAACTACATTGCCACTGAAGCAATGCAACGCAAAGACACTGTGTACCGTGGTGGAGATTCCATGACAGGTGCGCTGACGCTGAGTGATCATCCAAGCCCTATGGCAGGACAAGGAACCCCAAACGGCAGCGATGATCTACAAGCAGCCACCAAGTTTTATGTGGACAACAGCACTTACTACAGCGGTGTTAATTTGTATGTTACCACCAAAGGTGATGACTTACAGAGCAAAACACCTCCAGGTCGTGAAGGCCGTGCTTGGCAATATGCATATCGTACCATAGGTGCAGCCGCACTGCAAGCTGACAACTTGATCAGCCTGTCTTCCACTGAGCCTGGACCATATCGTCAAACCATTACCTGGACTAACCTAGCAACTGGATCGCAGACCAAATCCGCAATTTACAAAGTTATACTGAGCGGAGGCAACAGTGCCAGTCAAACATTCAACGATGCGGCAGACTTGTTGGAAGCCAACAAAACATTTATTCAATACGAAACTATTGCATATCTTAACAAAAAATATGTAAACACATTTACCTATGACAAGGTACGATATACCAATATTATCAAGAATATTATCACTGCTGTTGGCAATGACTTGGCACTGAGCAGTCTGGATGGATCCAGCCTGACCACGTACAATGTCACTGCTGAAGCAAGTTTCTTGTTTGATTCAACCAATACTGATATCATTGATAATCAGCTGAGTCAGATTATTGACGGCATTAACTATGCCAAGACTCAACTGATAGATTTTGCCTACAACACTGTGCCATTAGAGGCGTTTATTGGGCAACTGGTCGATGCAATAGGATACGACTTGATACTTGGATCTAATTATCAAAGTATTCAGCTGGCTTTGGGTTACGGATTTGCCAATACAGGAATTAGCATTCCAGAACTGGTAGATTTGTTGGACAGCAACATAGTTGACTCAAATGGATTGTTATACAACGGTGTTAGTGTTACCATTGCGTTTAATACACAAACCAGCATACTATTCCCTGTTGGCAGTTATATTTTGGTACAGGGATTCACTCCTACAGATTATAATGGTGTGCAACAGGTCACGGCCTGTACTACCGGTAGTGTTACTTTTAATAGTGCAGTTGCTATTGATTTGATAACTCCGGGCACCGTGGCCAAGAACAATGTCATCATCAACATGCTGGGCAATACCGGAGTTAACAGTGCCACTGTGACAAATAGGTTGGTGTCCCTTGCTACTCTTATCAGCAACATTGTTCAAACCAATTTACTTCCTACGCCACTGTTTCCAAGTCAAGCAATCACTAGCATAGGTCAGGCCAGTGCAGCCAATCTGTTGTATAATAATATTGGATTTATTCAATCAGAGCTTGTTGCATTTATCACCAGTAACTACCCCAACACCAGTTACAATTTTGTGACCAGCGAGCAGGACATCAAGTATATTGTATTGAGTTTGATCTATGATGTGATGTATAATGGCAATAGTCAGACTGTGTCATATGGCTTGCGCTACTACTTGCATTCAGATACTTCCAGTTTCTGGACCACTGTATTCAGTTACCTGGATAATCTAGTACAAGCCATTATCAGTAACAGACTGATTGGCGCAGCAACTGCTCTCAGTGCAAAAGCCACCAGCAGTATTGCTGCAACTAATGGTATAGTCACCATAACACTGGCCAGTTCAAATGCCAGTCCATTTTTTCCAGGACAGTATATCACTGTGGCAGGTGTCAGCCCAAGTGGTTACAACGGCACCTATGTGGTCATTGCGGGCACATACAACAGTGTGAGCTATATCAATGCCACAACTGGGGCACAAACTCAAGCAGGCACTGTGACCGGCAAACCAGGTGTGTTATATCAACAAAGTGTCAAACAATACACCAACGAAACTTACGCAGGTGGTGCAGCCAATGCAAAATCACTGCACGACAATATTTCTACATTTATAAAGATCATTGGATCGCAAGGTATTCCTGCCCCAGTCACGCTTGCCGGTAATCCTAGCAGTGTCACAGTTGGGACTCTGACTGGATCTTTGGTACTGCCAGTGGCATACCCAACTGACTATTTGGCCAGCTTTACTGGATTTATACAAACAACAGGTGCTGGCAATCAAGCCGTAACTGTGTTATCTGCACAAAACCCAGTGGGCTCTCCTATTGCTGTGGGGCAGGCTGTGATTGCCAATGGAGTACTCCCAGGCACTAGCATCTCTAGTATTAATTCTTCAACATTTCCAGGTTATATTTCAGGAACCACCCTAGTCATAACTGGCAACCCAACCGGAAGTATTGGCATTGGAATGATGTTGACTTCCACCGCCAACGGATGGCCGGCTGGAGAAGTAATCTACATCACAGGTGGCGGTACCAACACATGGAGTGTTAATTCCAATTACACTCTTGGTACACAGCCGTCTCCGATTGTTATCACTGGTGTGAGTTACAACATCAATGTGACTCAAACCATATCAGCTAGAGCAATGACCACTGTGGACACCTTGCGCACTGCAAGATTAGGGTTTGAAGCTATCAATAATACCAACACCACAAATGGTTTGCAATACATTGCCACACAGTTTATCAACACCAATTTCCCTGTTATCAACAACAACAATAGCCAAAATACTGCTATAATTTTAAACACTATTGGCACATTGTTTGGAGTCATTACCAGCCTGTTACAAAATGGTATTGCCACAAGACCAGCCATAACCTTCAATACTCCTACCAACATAACACCTGGGTATACTGATTACTTACATGCCCAGCAGGCAATTGTAGCCAATAGTACTTTTATCACAACTGAGACTTTGGCATGGATGAAGATAAATGCTCCTACTATTGGATACATTAGTACTCCTGCATTGGATGCATTTACCAAACTCAGTTTAAGATATTTGCTAGAAGCTGTTGGATACGACCTTACCTACAGCAGTAACTATGCAGTGGTCAAGGCCGCAGCAAAATTATGGGTCAATGGAGTCAGCCAGTTGGCTGGTCTAAATCAACCAGGACAAGCATACTACCAAGGCATCATACACGCACAGTCTATTATTTCTGCGGTGATTGTGTCAACTGAAGCTGCAAGATATGCACCAGTTTTGAATACTGACAATGTTACTCAACAGGTCAGCAATGCATGGGCCAACACTCAAAACTCAGGTCCAGGTGTTGCTATCACTGCATTGTTCACTGTGCTGAAAGATATCATAGCCAACAACACCGCTGGACTGTACACCACCAGTGCAGTGATGCCACGCACGTTGACTGTGCCAAGTCTAAGTTTGGTAGAAACCAGTTTGTCTGGAACCAAAGACACGATTGACAGTCAAAATGCCAGTATCACATCAGGTACGCTTACATACCTTGATCAAACATACAAAGGCGGATTCAACTACAACGAAGCAACTTACTTGCGTGACTTGGGACTGATCATTGATGCTGAAGTTATTGATATTTTAACAGGCGGCAATTATCAAAGCGTCAATGCAGGCAAAAGCTATTACAAAAATACCAGTGCAAGAGGCATAGCAATTGGTAGCCAACTGGTGCAAACACTGGATGGCATTACGTTTGCTAGAGATTTGGCATTGCAGGTATTACGTCAGATCACAGCCAGTCGTTATCAACAGGCATATAGACAGCAGACCAATAGCACCCTGGGCAAGACATATGATGCAACTGGTGCTATTAGTACATTCACTACAAACTATAATATCATTACCAGTATTATTCGCGGCGGATTTGGCAATGCTCCCACAGCATTGTATGGGTCAGGAATTTACACCATTAGATTTGACAACGGTTCTCTCAGTGGCAATGCTGGCAACGGTTACGTAGATCAGGGCGGTAATGTGTCTGTGGGCAAACAAAGTCAGATCCACATTATTCCAGGCAAAATTCTAGTGGGCAATCAATCGGGTGCTGCTGCACAGATTGTTAGCTATCAATCTGGTCATGACCTTGGCACAACATACGATCAAGTCACTGTGCGACTGGTACAACCAGGTTTCTTCCTAGAAGGCGAAACCATAGACTTTGGCGAGACGGTCAGTAATTTGAATATCACTATTTTTGTTGAAACGGGTATTTACTACGAAGATTATCCAATCAAGATTCCAGCAAATGTGACCATCAGCGGTGACGATTTCCGTCGCACAATTATTCGTCCGCTAGATCGTATTAGTCAAAGTCCTTGGAGAAATACTTTCTTCTATCGTGACAGTATTATTGATGCCTTACAAGTTGGCTTGATTGATTTTGCAGTTGACTATTCAGTTGCCGCAGGAACTACTGCAACAATTAATGGTATCAACAGTGTGATTGTTATTACCCTGGGCAACAATATTCAAGCATTGCAAAGCTGGGTTGGATATGTGTTCATGGATGCTAGTAGTGAAACCGGCACAGCTGGCAAGGCTGTGATTCTAAGTGTCAGTGGTAACATCATGAATGCTGAAGTTATCTACCCATTTGGTGCTATTAAAACTTATAACATTGGCGAATGGCATTTGTACAATACCATTAACTATGGTAGGCATTATTTGACCAACCCTTCGGACAAGGACAGTGTTCCAAAAAACAACAAAGAAATTGACGTGTTCTTGGTTAACGATGCTGTGCGTATCAAGTTGATGACTGGCCAAGGCCACGGTGGATTCATGATGGTGCTTGATCCAACAGGTCAAATCAAAACCAAATCACCATACTGTCAAGAATCAGCCAGCTTCAGCGGAAGTTTAGGCACTGGCAGACGTTTTGCGGGTGGTCAGTTTATTGACGGATTCACCGGACGATTGAGTGGTACAATTACCAATATCAGTAATGGTGGCAAGACTCTCACTGTTACCGGAGCTGTTAACAGTGGACTGGACCTACGTGCCCCACAAGTGCCATGTGCATTTTATGTGGCTGGCAATAGATATCAAATCAACGATGTGGTAAGTTGGGTTCAAAACACAGATATCAACGGATTGGTAACTGGCGGCACTGCGGTATTGACCATTGACAACAGTACACCTTTCTTGCTAACTGGAATTTACAATAGTGCCAGCAGTATGTTCAGTAATTTACTGTGTTATTTGATTATAAATTCTGGTCAAGACATGGCCACAAGTGTGAGTGCTACCATGACTGGTGCCAGCATAGTGGGCAATGTGCTTACTGTTGGCGGTGTCAGTGCAGGTGTAATTTACGTGGGCATGTACCTTAGTGGCACTGGCGTTGTTCAAGGTACATATATCACTGCCAACTTGACAGGAACTTCAACTAGTGCAAGCACTTGGAGCGTGAGCTATGGCTACGCTGTTAGTACTGGTAGCCAAACAATTACAGGTATTTTGTACAGCAATTACAAAACTGTTATTGGCGGTTTGACATATCTGCAACCACAAAACTTTTTGAGCAGCTTGGGACAATTGGCAGTCCAACAAGGTATTCAAGAAGCACAACTATTGATCAGAGGAATTGGTTTAAGCACTGCTGACACATTTGCAGTGAATAATAATTTGTCAACTATTGCCAGTATCATTACCAACGGTGCCATTTCTGCTCCTGTACTTGCGTTCCCTGGAATTATGTCAGCGTCAACTGTTTCTCAGAAAGCTGCCAACATTATTCAAAATAACAGACAATTCATACAAGCTGAGATGGCAGCATGGATTGGTGCCACTTATCCCACACAACAGATCCCAGGATACAACAGCCTAGTCACACAACAGGATGCTGGATATCTCACAGATGCCATTACTTACGATATCATGTATGGTGGCAACAGCAGCATATTTGACAAAACACTCAGTTACTATTATACCAAGAGCTCAGCAAGTGCTTTGTATTTTACCGGACATATTACGGGAACCACATTGTATGTGGATTCAGACAAAACACCAGCTGATGGTGTTATTAAACCAGGACAGATTGTGTCTGGCGCTGGCGTTACTCCTGGTACCACAGTTGTAAGTGGCAGCGGTACAACATGGGTCATCAATTATGCCCAAACTGTGACTTCAGGAACAACAATTTATTTAGGCACCAGCAGCTATGCACTGAGTAGTGCCGCAACGTATGCAGCAGCTTACAAAAGAATGGCATATGTGATGCAACAATTGATTACCAATACCGCAGTAACGGTGAATAGTGGAAATCAATATGTACAAGTAACCAGTTTGCCTTCTGCTGGTGAAGCGGTGTTTACAGGTTATATTACTGGAAACACACTCACTGTGGTCAGTCTAACAAGTGGTGTGATTGGAGCTAATCAGGTTGTGATTGGAACTGGAATAGCGGCCAACACATACATCACTAGCGGTGCCGGATCCTCATGGGCTGTGAGTGGTTCAGCACAAACTGCGGGCAGTAGTGGCAGTCCTATCGGTATCAGTTCTACTAGTGTGGGTTATATAATTGGTAACGGTACTACTGGCCTTACTGATTTCTTGTCAGGCTATGTTGCAAGTCCAACAACATATACAATACCGCCACGTGTGGCGCCTGCTATCAGTAATGCAGATTATACCACATTGATAGCTAGGATCCCAACTATTCAAACCACCACATTGAGTGTGTTGAATAGCGGTGCCAATTTGGTCATCAATATTGAGATGGGCGGTAATAAGAGTATGTTGGCCAACGACTATACTCTAGTTAACGATTTGGGTTACGGTATTCTTTGTACTAATGCTGGTTTAACGGAGCAGGTATCAACATTTACCTATTACTGTTACACAGCATATTGGTCCTTGAATGGCGCACAAATTCGCAGTGTGGCTGGCTCCAATGCCAATGGTCAATATGGTTTACGTGCCACAGGATATGATGTAACGGAACTGCCAAACCAAGTGAACTTGTCGCACGACATGGTGTATAATGCTCACGTGTACAAACAAGGCGCATATATTAATACCATGGTCAAGGGTGGATTGAATATCTACATCACCAATTATCAAGATATTATAGCTCCAGAAAATACCAGCGAACTTGAAATTGATCATACAGCGGTAGGTGGTGGTATTGTGCGCTATGAAGTCAGCACAGTGAGCCACACCGACGTCACGGTCAACAATGTAAACGTGTTAAATTTAACATTGAGCACAGCTGGTACTGACAGCACGAGCACTACTGGTTTGGCATATCCACTGTACGACGGACAAATTGTAAGTATTCGTGTGTTGCAAAATTTTAAATTTGAAAACATCAACAACGTCAAGCCAGTACGACCAAGTACAGCACTACAGTTTATCAATAACTTGGGTGATATCTATCGTATCATTGCCTACAATTTGATCGAATCAACTGGTGAGCCATTCGGCACCACCAGTGGCACAGCTATTCTTGGTGTGGATTCCAGCTTTAACTTTTACAAGTTGGCTGTTGATCCCAGCACCATTCTTAATGCAGACCTTGCTGGAGCCACCACAGCAACAGTGTTGTACGGCGGAGTGGGTAATGCACTATACAGTTATACCCTAACTGTCAACAACGTTGTTGGTACACTGGCGTCTGGACAGGTAGTGGGCGGAATTGGTTTTGCGGGACAAACTATTGTGTCTGTTTCTGGACCCGCAAGTGTAACAGTAAACACTGTGCCATATACTGGCGTGTATACTGTTACACTAAATGCTTACCCCACAATTGCACCAGTTGGTCCGATTTATTTCAATACAAAAACACAGGGTAGCAAAGCAGGCGACAGCAAGATTGCCATTACCACAATTGCCAATGCCGCAATAATTAATCAATTGAACAAAGGCATCTGGATCTTTGCTTGGTTGGGTCGTACACATCGTATTATAGGATATACATCACCTACCAGTATCAGTCAAGGCAGTTATGCAGTGTCAGGTCCTATCAACAGCACAATTGTTGCCAGCAGTGGAACCACATTGATTTTGACTGGAGTTATTGGCACTATAACCAAGGGACAGATTGTGACCAGCGCCACTGCTGGATTGTTCAATGGTACACAGTATGTGGCAACTGACCCCATTATAAGTATTCTCAATACTACTATCACTGCGCAGATCACACTAACAAATCCGCCAACCAGTACACCAACCGCAGGCGCTACCATTACATTTGGTGCCAGTGCTAACGGCTATTTGACCATTGATTCAAATGCAATTTACAACAACAGCGCCACTGGTACTGGTGTATCAAGTATGCAGTATGTGAGTCAAACATCTTTGACCAATAATGCTGGCATCGCAGTTGGAAAAATTGTTACATTCAACATTCCGTACAATGCGTCGGCCACTGGATTAAATGTGCCAAATCTTCCGCCAGTTGATAGTGTATTGAATATCAGCGGAAGCAGCAACACAAAATACAACGGTCAACAACAGGTAGTGGGTGTTACAAACAGCTCCACAATCTATGTCAACAGCATTGTTGGATTGTCAGCGGGTATGGCATTGGCCACCAGCACTGCTGATGCAGTTGTTCCCAGTGGAACTATTATACAAAGTGTAAATGCTGCAAGTTCATCTATTGTGGTAAGTCCCGCATGTTGGATTCCAGCTGGGTCAAATTTGAGTGCTCAGACGCCAGCTACCTTGTTGAGTATTAGTCCATATCTATCAGTTGGTTCTGGTTATAAAATTGGCTCAAATCCCACAGTGATATTCTCCATGCCAATTAATCCGCTGACTGGGTTGGCGTATGCAAGTCCAAATCGTCAAGCCAAAGCAGTTGCTTCGGTTAACAATGATGCTGCGGGCAGTGTGAATATTACCATAATTGACCCAGGTTTTGGATACAGCACCATTCCCACAATTACTCTAAGTGGCGGTGACGGTGCTCTAATAGATTATATTACAAAAACTGCAATTGTGTTGGTGCCTACGCTGACCACTACTCCAACTTATCCAACCACTGGTCAGTCTGGCGTGATCAATACCAGTATGCAAGTGCTGTATACCACAGACCCCAGCACCAACGGCACTATTAGTGCCACCACAAATGGCGCAGTGGCCATGGCTACCAGCAGTATCAACGGCTCCGGCTTGTTGACCGTGGGCACATTCAGCAGTGGAACTATTCTACCTGGCATGATCCTGACTGGACCAGGAGTGGCACAAAACTTGACATTGGCCATATTGGGCATCAGCTTTACCAGCAGCAGTGTAACATTCACTGTGCCCGCTTTGATTCAAACACCGTTCGCGTCTGGACAGTTGATTCAAGTGTCTGGAGTTACTCCAACAGGATACAACGGAACATACTTACTAACCAGTACTGCTAGCACAACATTTACCAATACTGCTGGCTTTATCAGCGGATCACTTTTGTCATTGACTGGAACCACTACGGGCAGTGTCAGTGTTGGTTCAGTGGTATCAAGCGCCAATATCAGTAGCGGTACTTATATCACAGCCATTAATACAGCAACTATAACAGGCACACTGGGTTCAACGTCATTGCCTGGCACTGTTACGATTACCAACAATACTGGTTCGTTTTCCTTGGGGACCTCTGCCACAGTTGCATTAGTAATAGGACAACAGATTACCATAAGCGGAACAGTTAGCAATACCAACACCACATTGACCAATGTGTATGGTACCAGTGCAGCTGGTGCTTATCAAACTACAAGCACCGCATTGTTTGCCAATCAACCAGTAATTGTTACTGGCACTGCAAGTAATGTCACATATGGTGGCACATTCAGTTTGGCCACAGGTGGCGCATTCACACTAAACGTGGCAGCCACTATCACTTTGGTAATTGGACAATCAATCACCCTGAGTGGAACATTTGGTAGTGGCAGTATCACTGGCTATACAACTCCCACAACTTACTTTATTATTGCCACTAACGGCAGCACAACATTTACACTGTCAGCCTCATTGGGTGGTGGTAATGTAACCAGCACAGCAAGTACAGGTAATTTGACTGGTGTTACCATGGTGTTCAATGCTGGTGTTATCAGTGGTTATGTGAGCGGTAATACTTATTACATTGGTACCACTAACGGTACCACAACATTCTCACTGTTAAGCTCATACGGTGGTTCAGCCATTGTGAATACTCAGGGTCATACTACAGGATTGACATTTGTTGCACAGGCACCAAGCATTAGTGGTTATGTTGCGGGCACACCATATTATATCATTGCCACCAATGGTACCACAACATTCCAATTGTCCGCTACCAGCGGGGGCACAGCTATCACAACCAGTGTAGGTGTCATAACTGGATTGGCCTATGCGCAATTGACTAATTTGTTATCTATATCACTTGTCACAGGCACTGTGACTATTGGCATGGTTATTACTGGTACTGGTGTTACCGCAGGAACTTATATCACAGGATATGGCACTGGTACTGGATCCACTGGCAACTACACATTGAATCAATTTGCCACTGGTGCTCCAGTGCTGGGTACCACCTACACGGTGAACAACAATCAATCAGCTGCCAGTGCAAGTATATCAGGCACCCTTACCACTGTGACTTATCCTAATACCACTAACAGCAACAGTGGATTTGTTATCAGTGCTGGTACTTTGACCAGTACCACCTACACTTATATCACTAGCAATGTGACAGGTGGTAGTGCTCCAAGCAGCACATGGCAAACAGCCACTAACCAAATCGGATTTACTCCAGCTGTTTCCAGCACCACAATCACAGGCACTGCAAACTTGTTGACCGTGAGCACTGTGACCAATTTGCAAGCGGGCAATCAACTTACATTTAGTGGTAACGTCACGCTGGGTGGACTGGATCAAACCAAGACCTATTACATCACAGCCGTGGTTGGCAGCACCCTGGCCATAAGTGCTACACCTAACGGTGCTCCACAAGCAGTGACCAGTCAGGCAGTGACCAGTGGCCAGACCATGAACTTTAGTAGTCCAAGTTTTATCCAAGGTGTCACAGTGGGTATCAAAGGCACACCTGTGGTAACTCCAGTAACTGCTCTTGGCATAACAACTTACAGTGTGGCATTTACCATTACTACTGGCCTAAGTGTGGTGAACGGTGCCTACTTTACTGTGGCTGGCAATACCAACACGTTGTACAATGGTTCTTATCCAACCAGCACAGCAACTGGAACTGTTGCTGCCAACGGTACATTGACCTTGATTTACCAATACAATCCCAACGGCAACAGTACCACATGGGGTGCTGGCACAGCATGTACAATCACAGCCAACACAGCCAGCGGTACCAGTAGCACCATTGGTATTGCACGAGGATTCAGTACCGCTGGTGCTACCACACTACGTGCAGGTTACCCAGCTGGCACACAGGCTCAGATCACAGTGCGTATTTCAACTACTCGTGCTACTGGTCATGACTTCTTGGATATTGGTACTGGTGGCTTTGACACCACCAACTACCCAAATCAAATTTACGGCAACCCGACCAAAGCAGCCAACAGTTCATTTGCTGTGGTTGAAGAAGGTGTGGGTCGTGTGTTCCATGTGAGTACTGACCAAAACGGTATCTTCCGTGTGGGCAGATTCTTTACAGTGGACCAAGGTACAGGTACGGTTACTTTTGCGGCTTCTATTGCGTTGAGCAACTTGGATGGATTGGGATTCAAACGTGGTGTTGTGGTAAGTGAGTTCTCAACTGATTTGACCATGAACGAAAATGCTCCTGACATTGTGCCAGTACAAAGTGCCATTCGAGGATACATTGACTTGCGCCTAGGGCTTGATGCCAGTAGCAATCCAGTCAGTGCTGCCAACATAATTGGACCAGGCTTCTTGCCACTAAATGGTGGCTTGGCAATGAAGAATGCATTGAATATGGGCAACAACTTTATTCAAAACTTGTACATGCCTGGATTTGTCACCAATGACACCAATGCCGCCAACAAAGGCTATGTGGACTTTGTGGGGTCCGGCGGCAACAGTTTATTCAAATTAAAAGATACTGCATTCCAAGGCACTGCAACATGGGTAAGTTTGAGCAGCGTGACTCTCACTGTAACTACCGTGAATGGAGCAATTTTGAAAGGAATGGCTCCAACCTCAGCCATTGCGGGTTACTTTACTGGCCAAACCATTACAAATATTGCAGTGTCCGGTGCCAATACCATTATCACATTGAATGGTGCTCCTCCAGGAGGCATAGCTCCTACCATTATCACATTCAGCAATCTGTCAGGTGGCGATTCTATAGTGTATGACCCAACCAGTTCCACTTGGAAGAATGCTGCTTTGCCAACTGGCGATGTTAACATTTCATACACACCAACTGTCAATGCTGGAGGATTATTGACTACCAGCATACAGTCCAACAAGATTGTGAATGCCATGGTGAATGCAAGTGCAGCTATTGCACAAAGTAAATTGGCCATGCAAGCGGCCACTGCTGCTCTGGGCACTGCGCCTGCCACGCTGGTTCAAAGTAATTTGGGTATTGCAACTTTCAACAGCAATGCGTTTAGCGTGACCAACGGCTGGGTGGATTTTGTAACCAGTAACAGCGCAACAACTGGTGTGTTGTTTGCCAAAATTCAGCAAATGACTGCTGGCACAGTGTTGGCCAATTTGTCAGGCAGTGCGGCAAGTCCAACTGAATACACAGCTAGCCAAGTGTTGAGTGCAGGCGGCGGCGTTGCCAGTGCAAACTTTACTGGTGCTGGTGTGTTTACACAAACTGGCCAAGGCACTGGTTACAGCATTACCCCAGTGACCACAGCACATGCTACCAGTGCCATTATTAAATCTGATGCCAGCGGTGTTATTGATGTGGTAGGGGTTAAGATAAACGGATACAGTGTTGTGAGTTTGAATGCTGACGGTGTAACATTACAATTCAATACTCCTGCCAGTGCTGGACCCAGCCCTGTTTACTTTTTGACAGCGGCTGGTACTACCACAAGCAATGCTGTTTCAACGTTTACTGGCACCGTCGACCTTGCATCAACATCAGGTACCCTGTTGACTAGAACTATCAAAACCAACGCCACAGACAACACAGTTACCGGACAAGTACAAGGCGACTGGAGTGTATTGAGTGGCAGTGTTTGGAATGTGGTAAACGGCACACTGAAAACCAATACGCTGACCGCGGTCAGCAGTACCAGTGTTGCACCTGCTACCATTACTGGTTATTGGAAACTGAAAGCCAGCGGTGATGTACTGGACACATCAGTAGGAACCTTGTACACAAGAACACTGGATTCAGGTGTGGGTTCTGGTACAATCAGCGGTTCATGGGCCCTGGGGGCAGGTGTGGTGTTCGACAGCACAGGCGGCAGCATTAAACAAACCAAACTGACCACCAGCGCTTCAGGCACTAGCGGCACTGTTACAGGCAACTGGAGTGTTGACCCTGGCAGCTATTTTGTGGCTACCAGTGTGCAAAGTCAGACCACCAGTGCTACCACAGCCAACTCCACTGCCAACTCAGCCAACACACTGGTGTTGCGCAACAGTTCAGGCAACTTCTTTGCTGGATATGTTAATGCCAACTTGGGATTCAGTGGCTTGTTGTTGAGCAGTTACACAATCACAGCAACATACAATGCCACAGGCTCAAGCGGAACAACATTCAACTTTACCGGCGCAACTGGCACCATAGTTGCTGGCATGGCAGTGAACGGTGTTGGATTTATCGCAGGACAAACTGTGCAAACAGTCAATAGTGCAACCAGCATAACACTGAGTGCAGCACCAAACAGCACACCAAGCGGTGTTATAACATTCAACTTTATTGTTGTGAACAGTGGTGGTGCAACTGCTGGTTCAGCCACATTCAACGGTGTTGCGGCCAGTGTGACCAGTCAAACTACCAGTGCCACTACACCAAATGCTGTGGCTAGAACTGCCAGTACGCTGTTGTTGCGTGACGGCTCAGGTGGTGGTGAAGTGGCCACGCTGTATGCATCTGCTATTGTGGCTGGTACCAGCGGCGGATCAAACACTGGTTCAACCACTGGCACTATCCAAGGCACATGGACATTGACTGGTACAGGCAGTCAGATGCAGGCCACATACAGTGACTTGGCTGAGTGGTACACTAGTGATGAAGAATATGAGCCTGGTACAGTGTTGGTGTTTGGTGGGGATGCTGAGACCACAACAACCACACACATCAATGATACTAGATGTGCTGGAGTGGTAACAACTGACCCGGCGTACACCATGAATCATAACTTGGTGGGCACAAAAGTTTGTATTGCCTTGGTAGGTCGTGTGCCATGCAAAGTGGTAGGACGTGTGAGGAAAGGCGATATGCTGACAACTAGTGCTACTCCTGGTTATGCTGTTAGAGCTTCAACTCCAACACTTGGTGCTATTATTGGTAAGGCATTGGAAGACAAGGACTCGGGCGAAGCTGGAGTAATTGAAATTGCTGTGGGGAGAGCATAATGAGTAAATTAACTATCAATGTCGGTCAGGCGGCAAACGACAAAACAGGAGACACATTGCGTGTTGCATTTAGCAAAATAAATCAAAATTTTACTGAACTGTTTGCAACTGACACTAGTACAAAGTACCACCTGGGTGACGACACACAGTTTGTTAGGATTGAGCTGGACGGCGAAGGTGTACCAACTGGCGGTATTACTATCCAAAGCGGATTTGATACTGCTATGCCGGTGTATATCAAAGGTGCCAACGCCATGCGAAATGGTGCTGGAGGCAATGTGATCATTGAAGCTGGTGCTCCTCCCTTAGCCACACCTGAACAACTTATACAAGGCGGTTTACCATACGATGGCACAGTTGGTGATATAGAGATTGCTGGTAATCAAACCACCATTTATTCACTGGGTAACACATGGACATTTGGCGCAGATGGTAAACTAACATTCCCGGACGCTACCACTACTACTGGTAAAAGCATTACTATATCCACGGGTAATTCGCTAACAGTAAATCTTTCCAACAGCTCGCCCAGCGTCAATACCACCTTTAAGATTAACCCACTATCTATCAAATTGCCAACAGGCAATGGCGCTATTTTTTCGGGCGTTGATGGTGATGTGGCATATTTGTGGGCTTTAGATGCTACTAATAAAACATTTTACTTTCCAGATGCTGGTGATCTTGTCTACCCTCAGATTAGATATAGCACAAGTGGCGGGGATGGTATGCAGTTGGTTACCTCTAGCAAGCCTATAAAAATAACAGCATCTGCAAAAAGTTGGTCTTTCAACACAGATGGTAAACTAACATTGCCCTCCGGTGGCACAGTTTCATACACTCCTGCAACATCTACGGATTGGAACGGTACTGCTCCTACAACAATACAAGAGGCCATAGACAGATTGGCAGCAGCATTTAAGATATTACACAACGGTACTGGAGCATAATGTGAAAACAGCAGGCGTAAATTTATCAACAATCGATGTATCGGGGATCTTTAATCCTAAATTTCTAGGAAAGTATCGTTGGCTACCAGATACTCCTGATCCAAGAGATCACATGTATCAACTGCAACCAGTTGCATTAGCTGCAAAAGTTGACCTGCGAAACTATGCCAGTGCTATTGAAAATCAAGGGCAGATTGGTTCATGTACTGGCAATGCCATTGCTGGATTAATCGAACTGATTGATCGTAAACGCGGTAAGAATCTAGATGTGAGCCGCTTGTTCATCTATTACGAGGAACGTGTGTTGGAAGGATCAGTTAGGTTTGATGCTGGTGCATATATTCGCGATGGTATCAAAGTGTGCTATACCAAAGGTGCTCCTATAGAAAGTCTTTGGCCTTATGTTGAAAACAAGTTTGCTACCAAACCAGCACCTGCTGCCTACACCGATGCCTTAAAGCGTAAGGTAACTGGTTATCAACGTTGTGCAGATTTTACAGCAGTGAAGAACGCACTGGCCGCTGGTAATCCAGTTGTGATGGGATTTACAGTTTACGAAAGTTTTGAAGGCACCGTCAACAACACCACAGGTATGATGCCTTATCCAGATGTTAATACAGAGCAAGTGTTGGGTGGACATGCTGTGGCCATTGTGGGCTATGACGATAACATGCCAGTGGCAGGCCGAGCCAACGGTAGATTCATATGCCGTAACAGTTGGAGCGCTGGTTGGGGTGATCGTGGTTACTTTTACATGCCTTACGATGTTATCAAAAACACACAAATGAGCAATGATTTTTGGCTAATCAGTGCGGTTACCAACCCTTGATAAATACTTAAAAGAGGGCTGACATCATGTCTATTCAAACGATCAACTTGGGTACTTATGCCAATGACGGCACAGGTGACGATTTACGCACCGCATTCCAGAAAGTCAATGCTAATTTTACACAACTGTTTGCTGAAGCAGCAGTTATAAATGGCACAAACTTAGGAGCTGGCGCTGGAATTTTTAAAGACAAAGCAGGTGTCAATTTAGAATTTAAATCACTGACCAGTACTGACACCAGTGTGGTGTTTACCAGTAGCGAAAACACAGTGAACCTCAGTGCAAAAACACGTTTGCTGACAGATTCCCATCCACAGCTGGGATCAGACTTGGATCTAAATGGATATATTTTGGGCGGGCGCGGTGATGTACAAGCAAGAATTTTTGGATACGATATACAATTACTGGCTGCTACGCTGGAGTTACTGATCAGATCAAGTGCAGTGAATTTAGATCTGGGACCAATCATTTCCAATTCAGCTGGTAACTTTGATTTGAATGGCCAACCTTTGCACAATCCCTTGGACTTTGGCACATGGACCTTTGGACAACAGGGTCCTAGAAATCAACTAGACTTTGGAACATTTGCCTAATATGTCTCTAGTTGTGTGGACAAAACCATCAGGGTACAGTTTGGGATCATTTGTTGGTGAAACAAATTACACCATACCATTACCTGTTGCCGACGACGAGGGCGTGACCTATCGTGTGATTTCTGGAGCATTGCCAAGAGGCATGTTCTTGAAAGGCCGTGACATCATTGGCAGTGGTTTCACTATCAAACATCAGTTGGATTTTAGTTTTTGTATAAGAGCCAGCAAACTGGTCAACAATCTACCGCAAGTGGCTGACAGAACATTTAGTATGACAGTGACTGATCCCAACGTGCCTGTCTTTTTACAAGCATCTGGACCACTTGATATTGGTCCAGCGCATCAGTTGTATGTATTGGATTCAACTTATGTGAATTATCAAATACAAGTAGAGAATTTAAACTCCAAAGGCAGTGATCTTAAATTTTATATTGCCAGCGGCGATGGAAAATTACCCAAAGGACTTACTCTAAGCGACAGCGGATTAATAACTGGATACATTGAACCCACACCTGCTATCACACTCAAAGATGGTAACGGAACCTATGATGCCAGTATATACGATCGCAGAGGCTACGACTACGGTATTACGCCCACAGACGGCTTTGATGATTATGCATATGACAATGTGACGTTTGATTTCAATGTGCCCACCACACAGCCCATTACACTAAATGTCAACTATCAGTTTAAAATAACAGTAAGCGATGGTGTAAATTTTTCTCAGCGTGTGTTTAGAATATTTGTTGTGGGCAACGATGAGTTCCGTGCTGACAGTACCACTTTGAATGGATTAGCTGATGAGTTCAGTGCTGATGCCACTTATATTCGTCAACCAGTATGGATTACCAATCCAAACTTGGGCGTGTTTAGAGCCAACAATTATCTCACTGTGCCAATAGCATTGTACGACAACAACAATGTTGAATTTAGGTTGGAATCTACCAATCAAGAAATCTATGTGAATGCATATCAAGTGGTCAATACTGATAACATAATTGGCAGTAATCATATTACTATAACAAATGTCAGCGAATCTGAAGCGGTGGTGTTGGCGCCAGGCTTATGGTTTAACTTTGAATATTATCTAGCAGGCGGTATCGGACAAAATTATCAAATTGCTACTGTGACTGCCTTGCCGGGCGGCATCTACCGTCTCACCATAAACACTGTGTTGGTGCAAACAATCCCCAACGGTACACCATTTTATATTGGTACACTGTGTGCCACTCCTCCTGGCACGAAATTTGATCCAGGAACAGGAGACATTTACGGAGTAGTTCCTTATCAACCCACAGTGACAAAAAAATACACATTTACTTTGACAGCTACTCGTGCTGGCAGTAAAAATGACATGGTTGCAGCCAGTAGAACTTTTAATATTGTGGTAATAGGAGATATCAACAGTATCATTACTTGGCAAACTCCTACAGATTTAGGCACTATCGATGCCAACTATACATGTACACTAAATGTGTTTGCTACAAGTAATATTCCCGACAGTGTTGTGATATACACTTTGACTCCACAAACTGTGCTTGAGAAACTGCCGCCCGGTCTGGCATTGAATGCTGATGGAGAAATTATTGGCATGGTGAATCAGTTTTACAACGCTGTCACATTGCAAAAAGGGTTGATTACATTTGACAGCGACACTACATTTTTTGATAACAACAGCACCACATTTGATAGAAAGTACACGTTCACAATCACTGCCAGTGACCAATACGGTTACAACAGAGAAATGCAGACATTCACATTGAGAATTAGCACTCCTAACATTGTAAATTACAGCCATATTATGGTGCGACCATTTTTGGATGCGGCCAAACGCAATGTGTGGCAAAAGTTCATCAACAATCCCACAGTGTTTGTGCCTAACACATTGTATAGATTAAATGATCCAGCATTTGGAATTCAAACAGATTTAAAAGTGTTGGTGTATGCTGGCATAGAAACTAGAGAAGCAGCGGTGTATGTGTCCGCCATGGGTCTCAATACCAAACGTAAACGGTTCCTGTTTGACACTGTGAAGAAAGCTGTTGCTATTGATCCACAAACCGGTGCCAGTGTTTACGAAGCAATTTATGTACAGATGATAGACCCCATGGAACCCAATGGGGCACACTTGCCCAGTAGAGTTGTATCTCCCGCACTGGAGCCGGACATTATCACAGTGGATGAAACACATATCACCGGTTTGTCCTATAACAGGCTAACCGTGGATAGCACAGGCTATGAAGCCAGTAATCCGCAAGTGGACACCTATTTCCCCAACAGCATAACCAATTGGCGCAGCAGTATCCAAAATTGGAAAGACAACGAGGGAGTGGGCATATCGCATGAAAGAAATTACTTGCCTTTGTGGATGAGAAGTATTCCTAAAGGCCAAAAACAACAGCTAAACTATTCGTTGTCTCTGCCCCTGTGCTTTTGCAAGCCAGGCGAAGGCGATACCGTTTTGAGAAATATCAAGGCCAGCGGGTTCAATTTCTCCACAATAGACTATGTGGTGGACCGCTTTATCATTACTGCCGTGACGGGATACAACAGTGATAAATATCTAGCGTTTAAAAATGACAGGATAACAGTATGAGCAACATAAACCCAACAGCACTTAATCAACAATTTCCCCTTGTGGGACGGGACAACGACAGCCAGGGCTTTAGAGACAATTTTGCGGCTACCAATGCAAATTTCAAACGTGCCTATGACGAAATTTCAGCATTACAAACTGCTGGAGTGTTTACATTAGATCCCACAGCTCCAACAAAACCTTACGACAACAATTTACAAAACAGTATTATTCATAACGGATCGTATTATCAGCTTGGCGGAGTGTATTACAATTTTCCCAGTGCTATCAATAGTGGTACCTTGCAGGTCAATTTGAACAACGGGCCAGTACAGAAATTTACCATAGCTGGAAACACCATTGTGAATTTTATCAGTTGGCAAACAATGTCAACTCAATTCAGTTTGTCGGGCATATACAGCACAGTGCGTTTGATATTGGTTGGAGATGGAAATAATTCTATCAATAACTCTGGTAATCCTTACACTCTTACTGTCAACAACTCTAACGGCAATCTAAAATTTCCCAACGGTGCGATATTTTCAGCAACAGTAAACGGTACTGCATTAACTGTGACCAATCTCAAATCCGGAGTCATTACAGCTGGACAAGCTATTTCCGGCGCTGGCATTCCAAACAATGCCACCATTGTGAGTGGTGTTGGAGCCAATTGGACCATTAGTGCTTCAGCTGGAACCATTGCAAGTCCCATTGTTGTAAATTCCAAGTACACTGCCACAACAGTGATTACTCCTATAGAAGCTGACGGTGGAAAATTCCATATCATCGATGCGTTCAGTTATGATGGCGGCGCCAACGTGTTTATTCGCAGTATAGGCGACTTCTTGTAATGCATCCACTGGTTCACGATTTAGACAAACTCAAGGATGCTGAACTGGAGCAAAAGATCTTTGATCTTACCAAAAAGTATTTTATTACTCACAATCCAGATGTGCGTCAGCAAATGGCCATGATACTGGACAGTCTCAAAGAAGAAATGAGTCGCCGTCGTCAAGTTGCTTTGGAAAAAATGCTGGCTTCGAGCGATAAAAACCTTGACAAACTGATCAACGTAAGTTAAAATATAGGCTATGCGCCTAGACAAATTCGGAAACCCTATCTTTAATACATTAGATATTTTTAAAGTTCTATATCAGAACAAGTTAACCAACCTCAAAGAAATAACTGTAGACTACACGGACGAAATTCGTCAATTGGAGAACACAGCCGGATTCACATTCCAAAGATTCAACGAGCAGCTGGATCAGTTGGATATTGCAGATTTTGATGCTGCACTACAAAGCGATTGGTTCATGCCCAATCATTGCAAGGACTTTGATGTGGAAGAGTTTTGTTTGGGTCGTTGCACCACCGCGGAACAAAAACAACGTGTGCTAGATGAAATGGCAGAATATAAAGTCCGTGATATGATACCCTTGTTGCAATGGTGCAAGCACTTTGTGGATACCTGCATTGAAAACAATATCGTTTGGGGTGTAGGACGTGGAAGCAGTGTGGCCAGTTTTGTGTTGTATTTGCTGGGCATACACCAAGTGGACAGTGTTAAATATAATTTAGAGTGGCAGGAATTCCTGAGATAAGTACAAACATAATTTAGGAGATTAACATGGCAATGAAAGAACAACCTCGTCAAATATATCGTACAGCTCGCGGTAAGGAAATTGATATGGGCAAACTGGTTCAACAAAATGAACTGTCAATCGCCGTGGGCAATGCCAAAGTCAATGCCCGCGGAGATAAATTAGGGCCAGGCGGCACAATTATACAACCTACCAAAAAAGAAGGACAGTAATGAGTAAAGTAACTGGTAAACTAATACCCATACGTGATAATGTATTAATCACAGACATGGATTTTGGTGAACAAAAAACCAAAGGTGGTCTAGTTCTGTTAAGTGATGATGGCAAAAGCGAAGGAGTCAAAAGTCGCTGGGGCCGTGTTTGGGCCATTGGTCCAGAACAAAAAGATGTCAACGTGGGTGAATGGATCTTGCTGGAACACGGCAGATGGACACGCGGTGTTACTGTGGTAGAAGACGATGGTACCGAGATTATAATCCGTCGTGCTGATTTGAAAGCTATCTTAATGGTCACAGACGAGAAGCCCAATCAAATTATCTACGGTGCCCATTCGACTGTTACCCACGCATCTGTGGATCCAAGCACGTTTGCAAGACCCAGCTTCGAGCATTGAACTCATATAAACGAGCAACAGGGCTATTGACTAGCCCTGTTTTCACCTGTATAATAAAGATTATTGGAGAACATTATGAGCACACATGAAGAAGCTGTAAAAGATATAAAGAAGGCAAAGAGCGTATTGGATGCCCAAGTGCCCACCGACAAAAAATTTTTTACACATACCAGTGTCAGTATGATCAAAAGTGGAGTTAGAATTGCCGCAGGACTAGCTCTTGCTAGCGGTGGTTGGTTGGAAATGAATCCCTATCTACAAGCGGCTGGATGGTTGTTAGTAGTGGCAGAAGTATTAGGCATTGCAGAGGAACTGGTATGAAACAACTATGGGTCGAGAAGTATCGCCCAGATACACAAGAAGGTTATGTATTCAAAGATGATGCTCAGAGGGCAACCATCGAAAGCTGGATTAAAGACGGCTCTATTCCGCATTTGATGTTCAGTGGCAATGCAGGTGTGGGCAAGACTACCCTGGCAAAGATCCTGATCAATAAACTGGGTGTACAGGACACTGATGTGTTGTATGCTAATGGTTCTAAAGAAGCACGTAAGGTGGAATGGGTTGACAAACTTATTGGATTCTGTCAAACCATGCCGTTTGGTGATTTCAAAATTGTGTTGATTGACGAAGCTGACTACATGAACGTGAACTCAGTTCAGCCAGCACTGCGTAACTTGATGGAGGAATACACCAACAGCGTTAGATTCATACTCACTTGTAACTATCCCAACAAACTTATTCCAGCCATTCACAGTCGCTGTCAAAAGATGCACATTGAAAAGACTGACTTGACTGAGTTCACAGCCCGTGTTGCCACAATTCTTGTGGAAGAAAATGTGGAGTTTGATCTGGACACCTTGGACACATACGTCAAGGCAACATATCCAGATCTGCGCAAGACCATTAACACCCTGGAAATGAACAGCCTCGGTGGCCAGTTGGTTAGTCCAACTAGTACAGAGTCCAGCGCAGATTACAGATTAGAAATGGTGGACTTGTTCAAGAAGGGCAAGATTGCTGAAGCACGTAAACTGGTATGTAGTCAAGCACTGCCAGAAGAAATGGATGAAATCTATCGTTGGCTGTATGACAATGTGGAAATCTTTGGCGATACCATGTTGCAAGACAAAGCTATCCTTATTATCAAACAAGGACTTGTGGATCATACACTGGTTAGTGATCCAGAAATTAATCTAGCGGCAACACTGATCCGCTTGTCACACTTACAATAAAAAAGGGCCCCAGGGGCCCTTTTTGTTGACTATCTAAAATAGCTAGGCTATTTTATTCTCCATAAACCGCAAGCACCTCCTTCACGGCATTATGGCGTTCGATGTCCTTGTGGTCGAACTCAATGATATCAATGTGTTCTAAACCGCTTCGTCCTGAGAGCAGGTTGCAAAAATCTATTAGGCCGTTATCGCTCATACGGTCTGCTTGAGCCAAATCACCGGTAACAACCATCTTACTTCCTTCTCCTAGTCTAGTAAGTAGCATTTTCATTTGATTTACCGTGGTATTCTGGCATTCATCTGCAATGATGTATGCGTTTTTAAATGTACGTCCACGCATATATGCAAGTGGGCTTATTTCAATAACACCTTCCTCTAGCATTTTTGCTATGTCTTTTTGTTGATAGTATTCCGAAAATACGTCAAATATAGGACGGGTCCATGGTGCCATCTTTTCATTCAATGTACCTGGTAAAAATCCTAAATCTTCATCTACGGAAACGGCGGGTCTTGTTACCACGATCTTGTCAACCTTGCCTTCCTGGAACATTTTAATACCATACTGTACTGCCAACATGGTTTTACCCGTGCCGGCTGGGCCAATAGCAAGTACTATGCTAGTAGCTTCTTCATATAGTTTGGTGAGATACAGTTTCTGATTAGCATTACGGGCGGAAATGACCACTCGTTGCTTTTTTGCCGGAAGATATGGCTGGAAATCAATGATATTAACTTCTGATGTAAAACGCTTTTTCACTCGTTGTTTACTCATCTAGTTGTGCTCCTACTCTACTGGTTAAAGTGGGACTTGCAGTGACCGCCCTGATAACTACAGAGGTCCTACACTATTATTTAACCGATACGCAGAATAATAAAGTGATACGTTATGATTTGGAACCAGCTAAATAAGTATACAAGTTTCCCAGGACCCATTATGCACCACGATATTCTAGATGTCATACGCAACATACAAGAACTCTACGAGAACAACAGCAGCCTAGCCGTGTTAAAAGACATGGAGCGTGTGTTTGAAGAACTTGATCTGTATGTTTACGAGAACTGGGAAGACGGCGAGCTAGCATATGGTCCCAAAGTGGACCGTCACTGGATCACAGCAGGATTTATGTGGGAACACGGCAAAATGCCCAACCCCATTGCTGCCAAACGACTAACAGAAATGGGTTGTAAAGTTACCTATCAGAAGAGTCATTTGCTACAACCACGCACAATTCGTGTGCCAGAAGACATGCGCCCCGGAACAAAGAAAGGACATCTTGATCGCAAGCCCATTTGGATTGTAGAAGTTACCATGCCAAAGAAAATAGCCTTTGATATCTACAAGGGCTACATGGACAAGATGAAGAACGAGAACAAACAAGAGAATAGTGATAAACAACAGGGCGGAACACCACCACAATCAGCATCAACGCCTGGAGCACCTCCAGCAATGCCAGCGCCGGCAGCACCCACGGGCGGTGGCGCACCTCCAGCACCAGGGGCGGCAGCAGGAGCACCAGTATGATAAATGAAAGCCTTCGTGCTTATGATTTGAGAGACTTGGTCAAGAAAGTGTTTGAGATCGACAGCTATGCTACCAAGATTGGACGTGACGAAGATGTGGTTGTGTTGAGTTTCACTGTGGATCAAGATGATCCTGCCAAAGATTTAGAAAACTTTTTTGAAATGGGCTACGACTTTGTGCTGGATGCGGATTGCAGTTCAGGCGAAACTGACGATGGCACTTACAAAGTGTTTGTGGAATTAGAACGCACACGACATGTTGCTGATCAAATTTTTGAAATAGTTGAAGGTGTTGAAAAACTGACTGGCATGAGTGACATGCGTTTTCGTTATTTCAAAAGTTTCAAAAGTCATGCTGCCACACTGGAAAATCTAAAAACCATTGTGCCTTCCAATAAGGAAGCATACAAAGTGGCTGCTGAAAGGCGCAAGCTGGATAATTTCCAAGAGTTTTTTGTCAAAAGTTATGCAGACGATATCAAACTGCTAGACGAAAGTATTTCGTTCAAAAGAGCCTACAGCGGCGAAGTAAAATTCTCCATTGTGGACAGCGGTAGCAAACAAGACATATACGCCAGCATCAAGGGCCCTATTATTTTAGAAAGCAAAGACATGGCTGAAGTCATGTTCTTGTCCAAAGTGATTGGCAACTACAACATTAATAAGATTGGTGACACATTCGTATTCGAAAACGGCTCTTGGGCTGTGGCACTTAAAAGGATAGCATAATGGCAGATTTTACATTTGATTTCACAGTGAGCAAGCTGGCAGCAATGTTGCCCGGTAACCCTTATATCGATCACTGGCACGAAGCGTTGGC
>Ga0136642_1000359_pt1 | contig 25552 bp, 2 predicted proteins | sample LowCatLa1302831Y_FD_115313 | JGI IMG/M metagenome (GOLD analysis project Ga0136642, IMG submission 115313) | Freshwater microbial communities from Lower Cathedral Lake, Yosemite National Park, California, USA - 13028-31Y | ecosystem: Environmental > Aquatic > Freshwater > Lake ... | reverse complement strand
GAGCTACACCGTGACTTCCAACCCGGCTTCTTCAGGCTGCACGACGACCACAAGCTCCTGCACGATTACTGGTCTCACCAACGGAACCCTCTACACCTTCAGCGTGACGGCGACCAACGCTAGCGGGACCGGTGCCATATCACAGCCGTCATCTGGCGCTAAACCAACAACTGTTGCGACGGCTCCGCTGTCAGCGACCGCCACTCGCTTAAGCCTCACGTCCTTTTCACTCTCGTGGTATGTCCCCACGTTCGATGGCTTTGCCCCGATCAGCATGTATTCAGTGACGACCGTTCCAGCTTCGACTGGATGCATTACAACAACGTCGAGTTGTGTTGTCGCTGGCTTGTCGTCGACCACGAATTACGTATTCTCGGTTGTCGCAGTGAATGCGAGTGGTTCGGGTCCGGGTGCAACTCCACTGACGGTTCCGAACTCACCAACGGTTAGTGCGGTTTCGAATAGCAATCAGCAGTCGTTGGTCTCATGGTCTACTCCGTCTAACGGTGGATCGGCGGTGTTGCAGTATTCCGTTATTTCAAATCCAGGCTTCTATACGTGTACGACAACGGCAACATCGTGCCTATTCGGTAGTTTGCAGAACGGAACGCTCTATTCCTTCGCGGTGACGGCTACGAATGTCTTCGGTGACAGTTCGATTGGTACAGCGACCGCCGCGCCTTCAACGGTGCCAGATGTTCCTAAGTCGGCGACCGCCACGTCCTTTGAGAATTCTCAATCAACCGTGTCGTGGACCGCGCCGTACAGCGGGGGAGCGGCGATTCTTAACTATACGGTTGTGTCGAACCCCGGTGGCAATACTTGCACTGCCGTCACGACGAGCTGTGTCATAAAGGGCCTTTCCAATGGTGTCGCGTACCGTTTCGTGGTATCCGCGACCAACGCCAGTGGCAGTGGCGCCAACTCTGATTTAACGCCTTTGGTCATTCCATCGACCATTCCGAGCGTGCCTCTCGCAGTCGTGGCCAGCTACTGGTCCACTGCGATCACAGTTTCTTGGTCCCTGCCAGCAAGCAATGGTGGAAACCCTATTACTGGTTACACCGTCACGGGATCGTCGAGTTTGGGAACACTGAGCACGTGTTCGACGACAGCGCTGAACTGCACGTTTACTGGTCTCACCAACGGGACTAATTACACCTTTAATGTCGCGGCCTCAAATGGCAGCGGAACGACGTCGTCGGTGGCGATATCACAGGTTTCGTCAACAACTCCAAGCTCGCCATCAATAACAGGCATAGCCACGACGAGCAATGGCGGTATTACGGTTCAGTGGACCGCGGGGGCCAACGGTGGTAACGCAGTGTCGCAGTTCGTCGTCACTGCTCAGCCTGGGGGCTCCACGTGCAGCGCCTCGGGAACGAGTACGAGTTGCGAAGTAACCGGACTCAGCCGCGTCGCTGTCATCCCATTCAGCGCTTCTCTCCAAGTGGGGAGTAGCGTTATTACTGGGCTCGCCGCCACCAATGGCCTGGTAGTGGGAATGGGTGTCTCCGGACTCGGTGTTCAGGCTGGCACGGTAATTGCCTCCATAGACTCTCCTTCGCAGATCACCCTTTCAAAAGTTATCGTGGCCGTCACGATGACCAGTTCGCTCGCATCCGGTAGTACCACGGTGACGGTGGTTTCAACCAGTGGTCTGCAAGCTGGGGCCTCGGTGACGAGTAGCACGGCTGGTCTCCTCCCTAGCGGCACTACCATCGCCTCTATCACGAGTGGTACAACTTTTGAACTATCGAGTACTGCTCTGGCCTCCTCGTCCGCGACGCTGACTTTCAGTGGTGCGCAATTCACCCTTGCAGCGACGTCGTCTGGCTACTCCTTTAGTGTTGTTGCTGCGAACGTGAATGGTCAGAGCCCTTCATCGCTGAAGAGCAGTGTTCTTGTGCCCATCATGAGCCCGTCACGGGTCACGGGTGTGGCTATCCGTGCTAACACTGGTCAGGAAACGATCTCCTGGGTCGCACCTAGTGACAACGGTGGCTCGCCAGTAGTGAGCTACACGGCTACTGCTACGCCGGGCGGACTTTCGTGCACATCGACAGGACTGTCCTGTGTGATTTCTGGTCTGACCAATGGCGTCTCGTATACCTTCGGAGTAACGGCTTCTAATTCGGTTGCGACGTCTGTGGTATCAGCTGCTACCCCAGCGGTGGTGCAGGGTATCCCGGCAATTGCCTCTGGGCCAGCAGCTGTCCACGCCAACGGCTCGGCGGTAATTACAATTCTGCCACCATTGATGAGTGATGCGGTTGTGTCCTATATCGTGTCAGCCAGTCCGGGCACGCAAACCTGCACCACCACAACTCTGACCTGCACTATCACTGGCCTGACCAATGGGCTTAGTTATGTCTTCTCAGTTCAGACGCGCAACAGCTATGGCACCAGCCCTTCCTCGGTTCAAACGGGTACCGTTACCCCTTCGACAACTCCTGGTCCCCCCCTTGCCGTCTACGCGGTACTCGGAAATTCTTCGGCTGTTGTGAATTGGTCGCCGATTACGGTAAACAACGGTTCGCAGGTCGTTAGATACACGGTGACGTCCACCCCGGGTGGATTTACGTGCTCGGGGAGCGCCACTGACACTCAGTGCACCGTAACCGGCTTGACGAATGGTGTGGCCTACGTCTTTGGTGTGACGGGCAGCAATGTCGACGGATCCGGAACGGTAGCGACAACTAATAGCGTGACTCCGGCGACCTTGCCGGGAGTAGCGACGGGGGTAATTGCGACTTCCGCTCAAGATGGTCACAGTGACGTGTCCTGGCTGGCTGCCCCCAACAATGGTGCCCCAATTATTCAGTACGTCGTCTCGGCGTCACCTGGCGGTGGCACGTGCTTTACGTCTGGGGAACTCAGCTGTACGGTGCTCGGTCTTACAAATGGAGTTTCGTACAAGTTCAAAGTGACTGCTCAAAATGCGGTGGGTTCCGGATCGGAGTCGGCCAAAGCTAGCGCGATTCCGTCAACGGTCCCCGGCACGCCGACGATATCTAACGTCACCGTTGCTTACGGAGCGGCGACACTTCAGTGGACTGCACCCTCGAGCAATGGTGGAAGTGCGGTAACTGGCTACCAGATTACGGTTGCACCTAGCGGAACCACTTACACATTCTCAGGCTCAGCCCTTTCGGGCGTTGTCGCATTGACCGGCGGGGCATACAGTTTCGTGATTACGGCCGTGAACGTCAGTGGTTCTAGCGTGGCCTCGTCGACTACCGGTAGCTACACCATCTACTCGGCGCCGTCGTCCCCTCTGAATCTTCGTGGAACGTATGGTGACGGCACTGAAACCCTATCGTGGGACACGCCGTCGTTTGATGGGAATTCCCCGCTCGCTACCTACTTTGTTGTGGTCAATGGCCTCTCATCGAAGGGCTGCACCTACGCAGTCCCGGCTACTGGAACTTCCCTCAATACTTGCATTGTGACGGGGCTTACTAATGGTGTGGCGAACACCTTTGTGGTGCAGGCTGTTAACAATGCTTACTGGACCTACGTCAATGCAAAAGTTGTGGGGTGCTGCACGTGGGGCGCTGCTTCAAACACCTTGAGCGATACGTCCTCGAAGGCGCCGAGTGCGCCGACAACGAATCGCAACCTGGCGGCCTTTAATTCGACGTACACACCATCATCGTCGGTCGTGACAAACGTGACATCGGTCACGGTTAGCTGTGATCCTTCTGGAACGTACAGATTGGATTTGGTAGCAAACGGCAGCATCGTTGACTCTAGGCAGGTGAATTGTCCCAACTCCAACATCACCTTCTCCAACCTTAATCCACAGTCTTCCTATTCCGTAGTGAGGTACCTCGGAACTCGGGTGTGCATGGGGATTTTCTGTTCACCGCGCTATACGTGGATCAATGCAACGATCTTGTCCGTTCCACTGTGGCAGCACCTCTTTTCTACGACGAACTCGCATGATCACGTTGTGATTACACCCGGTAGCACTGGCGGTTCGCCGATAACCATGTACGAAGTAGACGCCTATCGTTGTGATCAGAACTTGCCTGCGAATGAATATGGTAATTGTGGAAATGGTTCCGCCCCTGCTTTGATCTGCACCAGTCCCTCTCCGGACTGCGAGGTCTTCGAACCAGCCTCTGATATTGGACGTGGGGTGTATTACGCGTACACCAGTCGCGTGGCCAACAAGAACGGTTGGGGACCCTACTCTGCGCTTGGAGTTCCCACTCAGTTCTGGAGCTCACCTCAAGTTTTCTCTGGCCCTAGTAACGTGACCGTCAGGTACGGTTCGGGTACTAATAATAGTTACTCTGCTACGGTCTCGTGGTCGCCAGTCCCCGGGGGTCAGAGCGGTATTTTTGGCATCGATCGTTACCGCGTTACCTCGCAGCCTGGGAACTTGCAGTGTTCGACAGCCGACTGGTCTCAGACGAGTTGTGTCATTAATAATCTGATAGACAACGCGTATCCTCTGACGGGAAATGCCTCGAGCGGTAGCAGCGTTATCACCGGGGTCAACACCTCCCAGGTCGTTCCGCAAATGTCGATACGAGGAGCTGCGTGTATTCCCGAGGGTGACGTCATAATCGCGGTGGGCGATACGACCATCACTTTGGCAAAGCCGGTTACCTGTGACGTGGTTAATGAACCGTTCACCGCGGCACAGCACTATCAATTTTACGTAGAAGCCTTGGCCCAGTTCTACTCCCCTGCAGCAGTGGGTGTGACGGCGACGTACGGTTCGGGCTCCTACACCGTAAGCCTCAACTCAACGGCGAATGTCTTCGCTCAGGAGGCGATCCTTAATTCAAGGTGCATCCCCAATGACGACACCATCACGTCGATAGTCGGAAATACGATTACGCTCAGTAATCCCACGACCTGTGCACTTACCAATGAGGGTATCAACATCGTGGGTGCCGGATGGTCGACGTATGGGACCAACGTCGCACCCTTCAATGTCATGGTTGGTCCGTCGGCGCCAACTTCGGTCTCCGCCTCAACTCAGCGTGGAGTTTCGGGCAGCGTCTCTTGGACCGCACCAACTGATAACGGCGGCTCGGCCATCCTGGGCTACTGCGTCATCCCCACACCGAGCCCTAACGCCGTCACTCACAAACCGAACGGACCGTGCTCGATTAATGCCAGCCAATCAGCTGACTCGGTATTCACCGTTACGGGTGTCACAAGTGTTCCCCTCGTGGTGCCGTATTTCAACGGAGCTCCTGGTCAGAATGTCAACGTGTTCAGAGCCGATGGAGCCTTTGTTCAAGGAATAGATTGCGCAAATGGTAAGGCCTGCTCCGCTACGGGTCTCGACCCAGCACAGACCTACCACTTTGAGTTGTATCACTACATGGACGCCAACAACGTTCAGTGGGTCGATGATGGCCCGCTGCAAGTAAAGAGCCCGTCTGTTATCTCATGGACGGCGCCAGCAAATAATGGCTCCGCAGTGACGAGCTACACGGCAACCGCACGTTCGTCAGACGGTACGGTGACAATGACCTGTACGACTACAGCGCTGAGATGCACCATTGGCTACCCGTCAGCGAATTACCAGTGGAGCTACTCACTATCCGCTACCAATGCGTATGGAACCACATCTTCTGATGGTTGGTACTTCGCTGGAAGCGCAACTTCCGCGGCTATTTCCGGCTTGTCAAATAATGTCTCGTATGCCTTCACGGTGATACCGAATAATGCGTACGGCGAGGGCGTGTCCAGCGCTCCCTCAAACAGCACCTCGTACTCGGCGGGCCCCGGAATTCCCTCTGAGATTCAGGTCCAGGCAACGGGCAGTCCCGTCGGGTCGTCGATCACTGTCAGTTGGACTGCTCCCACCGATAATGGTGGTGCGGCCATCACTGGCTACACGGTGACCGCGACGAATACGGCCCCCGATGGCTCGTCGTCGAACTACTACTGCCGTAGTGCAACGACGAATTGCGTCTTTACTGGTTCCACCATGCCAGGCGGCGCAGCGTACTCCTTCACCGTTGTTGGCACGAACTCGAATGGTGACGGTGAGGCGTCAAGCCAATACCCGCAGACGTGTACTCAATCCGGAGGCTCGAGTAGTGCGGGATCGGCTCCTGTGGCTCCTGACTGTGTCGTCGCTCCCATAAAGCTCTATAGCGTTCCATCACCGGTTGCCATGACTGCCAGTGGCGGTCACAATAAGTTGTACGTGACGTGGTCACCGCCAACCAACCTTGGAGGATCGCCGCTTATTTCCTACACGGCAACGGCGACTCCCGGTGGCGCGTCGTGCAGCGTCGCCGCCAATCTCCTGAGCTCTGACGGGAATCTGCTTACCGGCTTTGCGCCGTCGTGTTTTATTACTGGATTGATCGACGGATCCACGTACAGCGTGGTTGTAACTGCAACGAATTACTATGGAACGTCGTCCTCTTTGACGGCTTCGGCGAAGCCTGCGAATGTACCGGACCCGCCATCAATTTTCGATCCGCGCAAGGTCCTGCAATCAGCTGTCATAATTTGGCCCGCCTACGTCGGAGTGGGCAGCATTACTAAGTATTATGTCGCCACCAGCACGGATGGCCTGTACACCTGTACGTCGACGACTACCTCGTGCACCATTTCTGGTCTGCTGGGCGGCGTTACCTATCGGTTCAACGTTGTAGCCACGGCTAGTGTTCCGCAGACCGTCGTCGGAACACCATCGTGGTCCGCCGTGTCGGGTGCTGAGAATTACGTCGTTACGACTACTGGCGCGCTGACCTGCCAGAGCAGCAGCACGTCATGTTCCATCTCGGGCATGACGGGTGGTCAGACCTATTCACTGCAGGTGCAGGCTCAAAAGTTGTCAACTGGAATTTACAGTGGTCCGATTTCTTGGCCGGCATACTCAGGTGGCACCGCGTTGACTTATACCGTCAGTAATGGCTCTACCGTTCTATGTACTTCGTCCGGGACATCGTGCAACGTCACGGGTCTGGTCGGCAGGACTAGCTATTCCTTGAGTGTCAGCGTCTATGCGCTGACGATGACGAGGCGCTGCATTGGTAGCTTTTTTGGCAGCTGCCTCGGCTACGTCGATGTCCCTTTATACGGAACTGTAGTTATGAGCCCAGTGGCCTTCACCGCTCCAGCATCAGCCCTGAACCTGACAGCGAGTACTGTCAGTTACACGGCACCGCCGGCCACCTATGTTGGCCAGGAGTTTCCAAATGGCACCACGTCGGCGACGGTGCCCGTTCCCGCGGGCACGATTCAGAACAGTGACTTGACTGGCGGCGTGTGGATATACGTAGTCCCGGCTACTACGGCTCCGTCAACAACGTCGATCACTGCGACTCTGAATGGTGTGGCTACGACCTGCAGTCTCGTCGCCACGCAGTACAAGTGCTTCTGGCAGACCACCAATGGCGTCGTGCCGTCGTACAGTGTGGTTGGCGTGGGTTCGGCGGGCGCTAGTGGTCCGGCAAACTATGTGGGTACCGCCATAGGCGGCTACAGCAGCGCTCCACAGAATGTCTCGGCCACAATAACCGGTAATGGTGTGGCCAAAATTCAGTGGTCGTATCCAGTTAATGACGGAAGCTCGACCTTCGCTAGCGGAAGTGCTAACGGAAATAACGCAATCACTTCGTTCGTGGTGACCTCTACGCCGGGTAATTTGACGTGCACGGGAGTTGGTTCCGGTGCGACCTCTTGTTCTATTTCTGGTCTGACGGCTGGTCTCTCCTACACCTTCTCCGTTGTGGCTATCAACCCCTTGGGTTTTGCCGTGGCCTCTTCAGTCGGTGGCGCCTTTTCCAGCGCAATCTCGAACGCAGTTGTGCCCGGTTCGTCGACGGGCGTAGTAGCAGTGTCTGGAAATGGTACGGCCGTCGTATCGTGGACTGCGCCAGTTGGTTACACCGGTGTGACGTATCGAGTCAGTTCAACGCCCGGGAACCTGACTTGCACCACGACGGCGCTGACCTGCACCGTAGTTGGTTTGAGCAACGGTACGGCGTACAGCTTTGTTGTGACGACCTTGGTCGGGACCACGTCAAATGGCGTGTCGCAGGCGACACTCTCTGTAATACCAGCTACTGGCCCGACAGCACCTAGCGGCGTCACGGCAGTGCTGAGCAATGTGTCGGCACTGATCTCCTTTACGGGTTCAGTGTCAAATGGCGGAAGCCCGATTGTGCAGTATCTCGTAACTTCCAGTCCAGGTGGTCTGACCTGTACGACGATGCCACAGACGGGTTCGACGAGCCTGAGTTGCTCGATTGGAAATCTAGTCAAGGGCACGTCGTACACCTTCAGCGTCGTGGCCCAGAATCTTGTCGGTGGTGCGGTTCTGTCGAGTACCGCAGCGGTCTCTTCTGCGGTGACCCCTCAGCCCATCCCTGACACACCTTCGAACGTCGTTGCGACACCTGGTGATGGCCTGGTAGTCGTGACGTGGAATGTGCCCAACGCTTACGGTCAGGTCATTACTGGCTATACCGTGAGCGTCTCGCCCGGTACGGGTGGCTGTACGACGACGTCCAACAGCTGCGTCATCAATGGGCTCACCGATGGAACCGTCTACTCGTTCTCCGTAACAGCGAGCGACTCATTTGGCACCAGTAATGCTGGATTCTCAACTCCGACCGCACCCGTGAACCCCTTCGCAGCATCGTCGGTGGTCGCCTCGATAGCGGCTACCACGTCACGCAACGCCTTGGTCGTGTCGTGGACGGCGTCGGCTCTGAGTACAGCGGGCTATACGGTTGTCGCGGTTCCGAATTCGGGGGCCAGTTTGACCTGTTCGACCACCGCCTTGACCTGTGTCTTGACTGGTGCGGCCTTCGGTAAGAACTACGTCATCACCGTCAGCGCTGTTACCGCCACGACGCCCGTAGTGCTGGCCTCGACGACTATTGCGTCGGCGTCCAGCGACGGTGTCGTGACGACCGGACAAGCCGTAGTGGCGTGGTCGACGCCGCCATCACCTGATGATGGAACATCGATTATCGGTTATACCGTAACCTCAGTTCCGGCTTTGCCGACCCCAGCGGCGTGCACCAACGTTGTGGCCCTGACATGCATCTTTACGGGCCTCAATAACGGTACGGCGTACTCCTTCGTGGTGACGGCGACCTACGGATCAGGACGTACGGCGGTTTCTACGCCATCCACGCAGTTCCAACTTCCGACAGCCCCCGACGCTCCTTATGTTGTTTCGTTGGCTCCAGACAATGGGTCGGTGAACGTTGGCTGGTCGTCACCCAACAACCGGGGGAGCAACATTTCCTCCTATGTGGTGACCTCGTCGCCCGGTAACTTTACCTGTACCGTCTTCACGTCAGTGTCCGGTTTGACGAACTGCACTGTTCTTGGCCTATCGAATAATCAGCGTTACACCTTTAGCGTGGTTGCGACTAACGGCATCGGCACATCGTCGAGCTCAGCGGCATCGGCGACTGCCACACCAGGTTCCGTTGCGAGTGTCACGGCGACCGTGGGCTTTGGCCGATCGACCATCGCTTGGGTCGCTTCGACTCAGTCTCTGGCCGTTAGTGGTTACCTCGTAACTTCGAGCCCCGGTGGCTACACGTGTACAGCGCCTAGCTCGGCTAGTGCTTGTACCATCACCGGACTCACCAATGGCGTGGTCTACACGTTTGTTGTGACGACGTCGTTTGCCACGGGCGTGAGTGCGTCCTCTCTGAGTAGCGACCCGACCACGCCGGGTTACACCGTGCCCGATGCGCCGACGAATGTCACCGTGACGGCTGGTAGCGGAGTCGCGAATGTTTCGTGGTCTGCTCCCCTCAACACCGGTGGAACGGCTGTTTCCAGTTACATCGTGACGGCTTCAGACACGACTTTGGCCCCGTGCATCGTTGACGGCGCTACCCTCACCTGCCAGTTTATTGGTCTCACAAATGGCCAGTCCTACACCTTTACCGTGTCGGCCGCGAACGATACCGGTATGGGCGTTCCCTCAACCTCGTCACAGGCTGTGAGACCAGTAGGGGCACCTTCTGCACCCACTCTGGTGACAACTACTGTGGTGGGTACGTCGCTCCTCGTGTCGTGGACAGCCTCGCTCGCACAAGGTTCACCCGTTTCCGCCTATAACGTGACCGCAGTTCCTGACTCCGGCGCGACCTTGACCTGTACGTCGGTAACGACCTCATGCACGCTAGGTGCGCCGCAGATCGGCGTGAAGTATTCGATTACGGTGACCGCGACCAACTCCTTGGGCACCTCAGCTGCTTCGACACTAGTGATCGGCGTGGTGGCCATCGCTCCCTCGGCGCCACTCAACGTGATTGGCCTCGCTGGTAACGGCATTGCAATTGTGACGTGGACGGCTCCCGCTACCAAGGGTGGTGCCGTATTGACCACTTACACCGCAACTGCCTACTCGTCAAGCAATACCGTCGTGGGTACTTGTACGGCTACCTCAATGGACGGGATTGCCGATGCTGCTACTTCCTGCTTGATTTCAGCTCTCAGTAATGGCGCGGCGTATCGCTTCAGCGTGGTTGCCACGAATTCAGTCGGTTCCAGCCCCGTGTCGGCAATATCCGTCGCCGTGGTGCCGCTCGCCATCTACCAGTCCCCCGGAACAATTCAGTTGAACAGCGTTTTGATCAGTAATATCGCGTCTACGTCGTTGGCCGGCATCTCTGGAACGGGCGCTATCGCAATCGGGTCAACTCTGATCCCCGTGACCATTACCTACAGTTCGGCCTCGTCATGGAGCTACTCGGCGTCTGGCACGGCGTCGTTGTTCGGCATCTCGAGCAATGCGTTTAACACCTCCGGCACCGTCGTTGCATCCTCAGCCAGTAGTGCCTCTGGTTCGATACAGATCACGCTTGCGAACCCAACGGTGGCCAACGGTGTAACGATCAGCTCCATGGCCTTGACCTTCTCTGCTACGGGTGTACTAGCTGGTTCGGGTACTTTGACCATTGGCTCGTCAGTGGTGAACGCCAGTTTGAATTTCTACGCCGGTTCGGGAAGCTGGCAGATTGACCTCGTCGGATCGCCATCTCTAACGCTGGCGTCCGGCCTCGTTCTTTCTTCAGTGTCAGGTTCGCTGATTTCCGGCCAGACTCTAAATCTCTCGGGAGTGGTTTCCGTAGGTGGGATAACACTCACCGGCACCTTGCTCTACACGTCGAGTAGCAACTGGAGTCTTTCCCCCACGGGCTTCACTACCATTTCTCTCTTCGCGCCAGCTCTCACTTCGCAGTTCCTCAGCGGATCGATTACCAATGCCAATGGGGTCGTGTCGGGTGGCTGGGCCGCGACCTTCGGCACGGTGGTTCTCGCCGGTCAGACCGTGAACAATTTGGTCATCAATCTGCTGGCCGGTGGCGCAATGTCGGCGTCGGGTTCGATTTCAGTGGGGAGTGGCAGCAATACTTCGCTCAACCTATCGACATTCGCCTATCTCTCGGCATCCTCATGGACAATCGGTGCTACGGCCGAAAGATTGAACTTCGACGGTGTCACTCTGTCCAACGCGACGGCCAGCCTGACCAATGCACCTTCGCCGTCGTTTGTGGTGAATGGGTCGCTCACGCTGACCACTGGTGTCGTGGTGCCGGTTACGACGTCAGTGACGGGAGTCGACAACTGGACGATGAGCATCGTGTCGGGAACCCGGGTGTCACTCTTTGCTCCTGCGACGTCGAATCCGGCCAGCGGCACCATCTCGGCAGTCAATGGTTTCGTGAGCGGTCAGTTCTCCTTCGGTGACTTCGGGCAGCAGATTTTGAGTCCTTCGCTCACCGTGTCGGAAATGCTTGTCACGTGGGACCCACTTCTGGGACTCGTTGGAACGGGCAATGGCGTTCTCGTGGGCTTTACGAGTGCAAGCACATGGACTACTAGTACTCCGGGTGACGGAATCACTCTCTCGGGAACGATCACCCTCGGCGGTTTGAATTTCTCCAACCTGGTTGCTGGACTCTTCCCGGGTTCCTTCACGGCACAGGTCTCAATCGCCGGCGTTAACTTCGGCGCTTCGATTCGTTACGTCAACCAGAACAACTGGACCTTTACGATTACGGGATCCGGATCAATTTTCGGGTCAAGCTTCACTGCTTCAGGTACCGTGAGTACGAGCAGTGGCGCAGCGTCTGGTTCCCTGTCGCTCAGTGCGTCGAGTGTTTCACTTGGTGGCTTGACGATTAGTTCACCATCTCTGACGGTATCCCCGCTCGGCGCCGTGAGTTTCTCGGGCTCCACCTCGCTCTTTTCGGCTAGCGTCGCCGTGACGGGATCCTACGTCGTCTCAAGCGACGGAATAACTGGCGCGTGGAACCTCGCGCTATCCACCACCGGCAACTTGAATCTCGCTAGTGGCGTGAGTCTTTCTGGCGTCAAGGGAACATTGTCGACAAACTCGACACCCGCTGTTACGCTCCAGGGGAAACTCTCCATCTTCAGTACTTCGCTCGCTATGTCGGTGGTGTACACCTCATCGAGCAACTGGTCGATGACGGCGTCGGCCGCAGCGGGAACGGCCTACAACTTCTTCGGTGGAGCAGTGAGCATTGTTACGCCGCAGAGTGGACCTAGCCAGATCTCGGGGACGCTGACATACTCTTCAGGCCTGTCGGGAAGTTTGCAGTTCAACATCGGTGCGACCACTCTCTACGGTGTCGGATTTGACGCACTCACACTGTCGCTGACCTACGTAGGTTCAGCCCTGGTTTTGTCTGGATCGGGCACCACATCAGCATCGGCCACGCCGAGTAGCGCATCGGCGACGATTCACTACGCCACCGCAACTACAGCTACCGCGGCCTTCGTTGGGACGTCGGGCAGTACGGTCGTCACGTTGTCGCCGATGTCGAGTGCGTTGACGAGTTCGCTGGTAGTGGGCGAACCCGTGACGGGGGCCGGAATCCCATTCGGAACGACCATCGTTTCGATTGCGGGTGGAACAATTACCCTGTCCAACGCTCTGACCGCATCCACCACGGCTGCCGTGACCTTGAGCCTGGGCTACAGCAGCGGTTCATCTACCGTCACCGTCAGCTCGCTGAGCGGTATCTCCGTTGGTACCGCGGTCGTTAGTGGCTCGGACTTGCCGGCTGGCACCTACGTCAAGTCACTGGCTGGCACTGCAGGCAATTACACCGTAACGCTGTCCCAAGCCTTTACTGCTTCGGGCAGCACTCGGAGCGTGTCCTTCTTCCCCTCGGGTCTCGCGTCCTTCGTGGCGTGGGAGATCTATGGCACAGCCTCCGGTAGCACACTCGATATCACACCGGCTTCGGCCTCATTTTCGCTGCCTAGTTCACTGACCCTCATGCCGGGGGTAACCCTCTCGAACATCACGGCCACTGCGGGTCTCACAAATACGGGCAGTGGAACTTTGACCGTTGGTGGTAGTTCGTTTGCTGCCTCAATTACTTACTCGGATCCCAACGACTGGTCCCTGAGCGTCACTAGTAGCCCCGTCTTCTTCGGTGCGAGTTTTGCTGCCACCGGTACAATTTCGGATCTGGCGGGGACAATTTCTGGGTCGCTCACCCTGTCGGCAGCGAATGTGACCTTGGGGGCCACCACCGTTACCAGTGCGACGATCTCAATTTCGGCGAGCGGAGCTGTGAGCTTCGGAGGATCAATGAGCTTCGGCTCAGCCTCGCTGGTGGTCGCGGGAACCTACTCCGGTTCGTGGACCATTACCTTGAGTTCGCCCACCACGCTCACCCCCTTCAGCGGCCTAAGCATCAGCAACATCACGGGAACCCTTTCCACCTCGAGTTCGTCAATCACAATCTCGGCACTACTCGCCCTGGGTACTGCGGGCACCATCTCGGTCTCAATAAGTGGCTCGTCGAACCTCAACTTCACGATTGCCATTGTGGGTACCGGAACCTTCACCCTGTTCGCTAACACCTCGCTGGCAACAACAATGCCATTGAGTGCGCTGACCAGTACCTTGTCGGGTTCTATCGGCTCGAACCCGTCCATACCGAAGCTTTCCGGTTCATTGACCATCACAATGCCCGCGTCGACCTCAATCCCACTCGGGGCGGGCGTGTCGATTAGCGCAGCGACCTTCACCTTCAACACGCAGATGAAGTTGAGTGGCTCGGTGACCGTCAACTTTGGTTCATCGGTTGGTTCGCTGACGGGTACGTTCGCCTACAACTCGGCAACGGATTACTCAATGAGCTTGGTCTCGGGACCCTTGACCCTGCCGGGTGGTTTCAAGCTGACCGCGAGCGGCGCATACTCGTCGACCTCGGGTGTGACGACCTTGACGGGCACCTTGTCGGTCGCGGGAGCCACGGTGACGACTTCGGTGAGCTACAAGGATTCTCAGAACTGGACGATCACCGGATCTGGTTCCGTAACTCTGCTGAGCACCCTGTTCAGTGTGAGTGGGAATCTCACGAACGCGTCGGGTCGAACCACGGGCTCCCTGAATTTTGCCACCACCGGAACGAGCACGATTTCCGGCGTCTCGATGACCGCGCTCAGTGCCAGCCTTTCTCCCACCGGAGCCTTCAACGGTACGGCGTCAATCAGCATCGGTTCTTCCGCCACGGTCTCGCTCACCGTCGTCTACACCCCCGGCAGCGGTTCGAACGCCGGTACTTGGCTTTTGACGGTGGCAGCCAACTCCGTCGTCCTCGTGCCTAACGTTATGACCCTGACGTCGCTGACAGGCGTTCTTACCTACCCGGCTCCCGCTTCCGGTGCACCGCTCGTTATCTCGGCCTCGCTGAAGGTACTGACCAGTCAAATCACTATTCAGCTGAATTTCACCTCGCTCAACTCCTGGAATTTGTCAGCGGTCGGAACAACGGGCTCAATCACTTTGTTCAATGTGCTCACCATCCCTTCCGGAAACGTCAGCGGTCAGTTCAGCTACAACGGACGACTGACGGGCTCACTGAGTTTCACAATGCCCTCGTCTCCGCTACCCACGGTGGGGCTCTTCCAAATTTCGGGCCTGGTTCTGAATATGAACGCCGATGGCACCTTCACCGGCGCAGCCACGCTGAACTTAGGTTCGGTGGGGTCGCTCAGTATCGCTGTGTCCTACGTGAGCTCGACCAACTACACCTTCACGGTGAGTAGCGGCTCACTTTCGCTGGGCGGCGGCTTTACGGTCACCAATATTGCCGGAACCGTCGCGAGCGGCGCTCCCTTGACGGCCACGGGAACGATTAATGTCGGCGGCTGTTCGCTCACTGTCGCCGTCTCCTACAGTTCGTCGACGCTGTGGTCGGTGACCGCCGCAGGTGGCTGCAGCTTCTTTGGTCTGACGACAGTCTTTACGGGTTCGGGAAGCTTGAGTAAGTCGGTGGCCGGCCTCGCGGGCTCGGTAACGTTCGCTCTCGGAACTCAAACCTTCGCGGGATTGACATTCACCGGCCTCGCCCCGAGCACAAACTTCACCGTGACCTACACCATTGGTGGGGGAGTGGTGGCCTCTGGTTCGGTTTTGATTGGTTCGGCTAACGGCTCACTGAACGCGAACTTTACGTACGTCAGTTCATCCAACTGGTCCATCAACGTGGCGACACCGGTCGGCGGATCATTGTCCGTGGGATCGGGAGTCACGATCACGGCGGTCTCGGGTAGCGCTACGTACAACGGTTCACTCAATCTGTCCTTCACTGGCACCATGGCTATCGGTGATGCTTCCATCACCCTGACGGCGGCTTACCAGAACACGCAAAACTGGAGTTTGGCGGCGACCGGAGTAATAAGCGCCTTCGGCGTCACGGCCACGGTCAGCGGTTCTATTAGTGACTCGAGCGGCACGATTAGTTCGTCTATCCAGGCGTCGTTGAGCCCGATGACACTGGCGGGTGTCACGGTGAGCAATATCACCCTGACGTGGTCCAACACCACTGGCTTGGGTGGAACCGCCACGATATCGATGGGTAGTTCGGTCACGCTGAACCTCAGCATTAGTTACCAGGACTCCAATAACTGGTCGCTCAGGGCGAACGGAGCCAACGGCCCCTTGAATATCGTGCCGGGTTTCATTACTCTCCCCGCCGCGAACTACACGGGTGCCATCACGAAGTCCAAGGGTGTCGGAACTGCACCGGCAACGTACGCCTACTCAATCGCGGTGAATATCCCCGGATCCATCACTCTGATTCCGAGCGCCACGGGTTCGGGAACGCCCATTCTTTCGGTGTCGAACGTAACCTTCCTCTACGCCAACTCGGCGCCGATGTTCAACGGGAACACGGTTGCGGTGAACGGGACGAACACGAGTTACTTCTCAGCAACTGGTTCAGCCACCCTCTCGCTGGGTTCGGGTCTGCCGTCGGTTAACAACGTGTCGTGGTTCGCGGCCTACGGTATGCAGTCTGGTGCCTTCACCTTGATCGGCTCCCTTGGCTCATCGCTGTCAATCCCGGGTACGAGCATCATTTCCCTAGCTTCGCCCATGATTACCGTGACCTACGGAGCGGGCAGCAAGGCCCCCTCGGCTGGTAGTGGCGTTACCCTGCCCGCGAATAGCGGAAGTTCTTCTGGATTCTCGATTGCCCTGTCGGGCATCGTGACCCTAGGAAGTCCTCTGCCGAGCGCGTCGCTACCCGTAACCTTGACCTACGCCAATGGTGGCTTTGTGGTCGCAGCATCCTTCGGTAACGAAGGTCTCAACTTTGGCAAAATTGGTGCATCACTCCAGACCTTGGCCTACACGAGCGTAGCGACCACGATGACTCTGTCGGGGCTCTCAATTGCGGTGCCGGCTAACGCCATTGTCTTCGGTGGCACCTTCTCGCTGCCGACCTGGGTTACCAACCTGCTGGGCGTCTCGGCTGCTCCTTTGAAGTTGAACTTCATGTACGCCTCACCGACGAATTACTCGATGTCGGCGGTCATCCCCATGCGAGTTCCTATCCCTACGGGATCGAGCTCTTACACGTTTAGCTTCACGAGCTTTACTTTCAGTTTGGTGCAGACCGGCGATAACTTTATTCAATCGATGACCATGTCGGGTCAGTTCATCGTGAGTAATGGTCCGACCATTGGCATCCAGGCGTCGCTCTCGTTTAACGCGAGTGGTGCCACCTTGACCGGCTCGTTCACCGCCGCTAATCCCGATGGTTCGCCGATCTGGCCGAACGCCATGGGCTTTACGGGCTTCAACATCATTAGCTTTACGATTCAAGTGGGCATACAGCTGGGGGCCGTACCCTTCCCGCTGCCGACCCTAGGTCTGCAAGCGACGGCTCAATTGCCGAATAACATCCTGGCTCCGTTAGGCATTTCAACCAACAACCTCGGTGTGTCGGTGTTGATGAATGTGTCGGAGGCGAACCCCTGTATTGACGTCGCCATTGGTTCATTGGTCAATGGCAAGGTGGTCGACAACCACACACCGGTGATCAATATTGACGGTGTGATTTCGGCCAACTACGCGGACTTCATTCTGGCCCCGACCGGTTGTGTCGTCGGTCCCTACACCGTCGCCCCGGGTTTTGCGATTGACTTTACCGGTGCCTTTATGAGTGTCCCGGTGACCTTCAATATGTCACTGACGCCGTCACCATTCAAATTTGCGGCTTCGGCCACGATAGGACCATTCTCGGCTGGTCCGGTTAATTTCGCTGGCGCCTCAGTGGCGGTGGCGTACGACTCGAGTACCGGGGCGGGTTCAGCATCGTTCAGTGGTGCCATTACAATTATCGGAACGACGCTGACTCTCACCGGTTCGGCCTCTGTCGACGCCAAGGGTAATAGGGCGATGAGCCTGTCTGGCGCGCTCAGCAATATCTCGTACGCTGGATTCTCACTGACCAACATGACCTTCGGTGCGAGTTACAACTCGGCCAATGGCGGTACCTTCACGATTAACGGAACCGGAAATATCAACATCCTCGGATCAGTGCTCGACGTGAAACAGTTCACGGTGACCTATACCGCGGGAGTCATCACGGAATGCCATATTGATATCGCTGCCAATATCAATGTCGCCAACGTGGTGGCGGTCAGTGGTGACTTCGTGCTGGACCTCAACACCTTCGCCGGAACGGCGAGTTTGTCGCTCACCAATGGCAACGCCACCATTCAGGGTTTTGGTCTGACGAACGTGAACCTTCAAATTGACGCACGTTCGGGCTTCTCCTTCTCGGGTCAACTCAACATCGCCAACGTGGTCCAAGCGACTCTCGCTGGTCAGATGTACTGGGCGGCCCCAGCGTCGGGGACGACGATTACCAACGCGGCTGGACTACAGGTGGCCGCTCAAGCCGGCAACTTCTACTTCAGTGCCAACCCGGTATCGATCACCATCGGATCATTCTCGACTCAGGGCCAAGTCACTATCGGAAACGTCGGTGGCACGCAGTGGGCGTCGTTCGCAGTCTCCATAGCGCTCGACAACCACGGCAGCAACGCGATTGCCATCTCGGGATCGTTTAGCTCGAATGGTAACTTCGCGCTAGCGGGCTCGGGCAGCCTCAACCTCGCGGGCTTCTCCCTACAAGTGAACGTGGCTGCGTCCAAGACCAATGGAGATATTTCAGTTTCGGCGAGTGGGGCGATCAATATCCAGGGCCTCAGTGCTTCCCTCTCGGGACAGTTCTCCAAGTCCAGCCAAGGAATCAGCGCCACGATGAGTGCAGCCCTCGACGTGAACATCGGTGGATTCGACTTTGGTAACGGCACCATGACCATGGCCATTGCCCCAGGGTCGGAGTCCTTCTCGTTGAACGTAGGAATTAACAACGCTATTTTCAATGGAACGATGACGGGAACCTTCGTTAATCGAAACGGTGTTGTCGGTTTCTACTTCAACGTAGGAGCGGGAATTTATATCCCCGGTGTGAGCATCAGCGGAAGCTTGACGATCACCAATTGCACGGAAAGCACCTGCGGTACTATCTCGAGCTTCTCAGTGAAACTAGGTGCTTCCTTCAGCGCGGGCGGGAAGAACTTCAGTTTCAATGTTGGAATCAACCCGAACTTCTCCTTCTCGGTGAACTCGTCGGGTTCGTTCTACGGTTGCACCGGTGACATCAACTTCGGTTTGATGAAGGTCAACGCCTGCATGGGTGGCGCCTACTACGTCGCGCTCTCGTCGTCATCGCCCTACGTGACCTTCTCTACCAACATGCAGGCGAGTATCAACGTCGGCTGGTGGTACCTCGACACAGGTTGCAACTCCGGCTGGGTGTGGGTGCACTGTTGGTCTAATTCGGGATACAACAACTGGTCGAGTCTGTCGATTGGCGTTGGGATTGATTCGAGTGGGCACCTCTGGGGTTCCTACAACGGCTGGTCGTTCAACCTCTACATCTAGGCGATCTGCTGATTGCCTGGCCTGAACTGTCGTTCGGTTCCCTTGATTCCGAGGAACCTAGTCCACGCGGGGTAGGGGCTATCAACTGCCTCGATGTGCATCAAATGGTGCAGGAGTAGTAAGATTTTTTAGTGAATTCTGTCAGAGTTACGCTTCCACTAGGTGGCTTATCCAGGGAAGACGTCTTCGTCACTGCAATTCTGAAATCGCCTCGACGTGATGCAACTCGAAAAACTCGGTGGGCGTAAATGTTCTCGTCGGCGACGCTGAGTAAAGGTCTCTTTGGGGCTTCAATGGTGCTCGCAGCGATCTCCTTCGCCTTGCTGAGTGGCACCGTCGCTCACGCCACCCCCCCAGCTCGGGCCACGAGCGCCAACCCAACCCTGTCAGGATTGGTCGGAAGTGTGAGCGATCACAATGACTCCGAGTTCGTGAGTGTCTGTGGCTTCACGGCGGATGACGGAAGCGGTTCGGCACCAGATGTGATCGCGTCGATCGATGGAAAGCGGTCCGACGTGTTGGCGGTTGATCAGACGGGGTGTGTACTTTTTGTTGTGTCGGTGGACGCGACCACTTCACCGATTTCGGTGTACGTGAACGCTGGCGATGAAGTTTCCGTATCGCGTACAAGCGCGGCTGTCGCATTGAACGGCCAGCTCAATGGTCAGCCAGTCGGAGCCCTCTTACCCTTCGGCGTCGTACAACCGGTGGTGGAGACGACAACGTCGACGGCTCCCATTGTGACGACGACGTCAGCCCCTCCGGCGACCACCTCAACAACGACAACCTCAACCACCACCTCAACAACGACGACGGTAGTTTTTCAGACGCCGACGACTGAAACACCAGTGACTCTGCCGGGACAAATCGTGATCGCGGATCTAGCGCCACCACCGTCCACCACCACTACCACGTCGGATCCTTCAGCGCCGAGCACCACAACCACGATTTACGTCGCAGTTGTGACGACCCCACCTCCGGTGGCATTGTCCTCGTCGCCGACGGCTACCAATCAAGCGGCGGGTGCCGTGACCTCCGTCGCCGCCGTGGCGACGGCAGCTGCGGGTGCAGCATCGGCAGCTGCCAGTGCCGCGGGCGCGGCCTCGAGTGCCGCGGGCGCGGCCTCGAGTGCCGGAAGCGCTGCGGGTGGTGCCGCGGGTGGTGCCGCGGGTGGTGCTTCGGGTGGTGCCGCGGGCGGTTCATCTGGCGGTGCGTCGGGCGGTGGTTCTGGTGGTTCCGGCGGTTCATCTGGTGGTGCCTCAGGCCGGGATGCGAGCGGCGGGCCGGCTGGGGGACCCGATGTCGAGTAGTGACGACGTCATGGACAATCTAGGAGCCGTGAGCGTTATCGAGGTTCTCCCCGCCTATATCGCACCGACGCGGCCACCACTGAAGTCGATATTTGGCCGACGAATTCTTGAGAGGCACATGGATGGTCGCCTGTCGCGGCTTCTACACAAGGCCAGTCCAATGATGGCGGCTCCCTATCGCGATGGCGAGAATCTTCGAGTTCTACTAGGAGATGGCTACTTGCTGCTGGTGGTGGGCGCATTTGTGGCTGGCGTGGTCGCTCTGGGACAGGCCCACTGGATGGCGGTCCCGCCATCCAGTGGTCTCGTGATTGGCCTGATGGTCGTTGGAGTCCTCGATGCTTTCTTGGGAATGGTCGCCGCTATCACCTTTGCGCTGGGTGTTGTATTTAGCGGGCACCTGCTATCCACTGCTCTGCTGGTCGGAGCGCCGGGACACATGGGGCTTGTGTACAGCTACACCGGACTGTTTGGAATCTTTCTCATGTGGTTTGTGGCGCCTCAATTGTCACGAAAGATGCGCCCACTAAGTCTTCATGACGTGGTCGATACTCGCCAGAGACGATACGTTGTCCTTGGCGACTTCCTGGTTGTGCCTTTCTTGCAAACCATGATTCTGGTGAGCATGCCGTCCTTGCTGCCTAGTTTCACTGGTGCGTTCAAACAGTATCTGTCGTATTTCAGTGTGTCCGGATACGGTCTCTCGTTCAAGATAATTATCTTTGCGGCGGGTGCGGTGCGTGTCGGTCTCGATATTTTTGTTCATCACCGTTTTGCTCCTTTGGTGCATTGGGAGTTTCCGCCCCGGCCACGTTGGCTATCAGCCACTTTGAAGGTTGCCGGCTACGCCCTCGCGGCAATTCTGATATGGGAAGTGATGGGGAACTGTTGGGAGACCGTAGCCGTCGCGGCTTTATACCTGGTATCGGAAAATACTTCCCTGTTGACTCGCAGCGGTCATCTCCCACGTTTTTTGAGTTACTTGGTGCCGAGAAACCTATTCAAGGTTCTCGTGATACTTCTGTTTTCTGAACTGGCAACGAAGATTTATAATGGAGTGTTTGTTGACGGAACCAGCATTCTTGGTTGGTTGGGGATCTCCATTGCCCTTGTCACCATCCTCTTTGCTATCAGCCACGACTTGTCGCCAATTGACGATCCGGGGCCGGCGAAACGTTGGAGTGCCACGACTAGCGTTATTGGAGCGGCGGTTGTCGTCGTTCTCTTTTTAGTTCAGAATGATATTCTCGCCATCCGCTACTCTCCCTATTCCAGCCCAGCGGCGGTTACAGTTCTTGGCGCGAGTGAGAGTTTTATCGCCGACACTGGTAACAATCGAGTTATCCACATTGACGAATTGGGAAATCGCTCCACCATTGGAAGCGGTCTTTTGCGACCCAGAGGTGTCGCCTCGGCGACACTGAAGCAGGGCGTCTACATTGCCGATTCGGGACACAACCGGGTAGTATTTTTCACGCCCGCACCTCACGTGGCCCTCCCCGCTACGCGCCACCAAGTGGCGTTCGAGGGGTCAACGCATTCGGTTGGAACAGGTTTCTCGAATCCAACGGCTCTGGCGACGAGTCCCTTGGGTGAACTCTACGTGGCGGATACGGGCAATCATCGGGTGGTCGCCATTTCGCGCAGTGGACAACAACGCACGATGAAGGTGGCGGTGGAGCAGCCCGGAGCCCTCTTTATTGACGCCGCGGGTGCTCTCTGGATCGCCGACACGGCTGCGTCTCGGCTGATCAAGTGCGAAAATCCCACGAAGGTGACCGCCGAGGGATGCCATAGCTTCGAAGGGCGCGTGGTTCACCCTCAGGGTGTAGCCGTTGACGCCGCCGGCAATATCTTCGTGGCTCAGCCCAGTGTGGGTTCGATTATTGAATTTTTGCCCAATGGCGACCACGTGGTGGTGACGCACGCGTTTACGGGACCAGCGCAGATGGGTGTAAATAGCGCTGGCAATGTCTACGTCGCCGATGAGGGTGCTTCGGCGATTGATGTGGTGTCGCCGATATACGAGGCGACGGAGGCCTCGACACCATCTCGCTCCGATGCCCCCTGCGTGTTCGTTGCCGGGGATGGTTCTTTGTACATGACGAAGCGTTCGTCGGGTGAACTCTTCCATGGCAGGAACGGCCACTGGACTCTCGTCACCCGTGATCTGATTGACCCCGTCGCCGTCATCCAGACGGCCCAGGGTCGAGTGCTCGTCGCCCAGAGAAGCTCTGGAACCATAGTCGAGGTGAATCCGACGACCGGCGGCACCAAGGTGTTCATTGCGAACGCGACGGATGTTTCGGCGTTGGCCGCCGACCGCTTCGGGGGAGGCTTCTTCACGCAACAAGGGTCGGGGCGCCTCAGTGCGTTCACCTCAACGGCGTCGCTCACGACCCTGTCGACTAGCTTGCGCGAGCCCGTCGGCGTCACGCAGGATGCCTACGGCTATTTGGACGTCGTTGAAGGCGGCGGTAGTGTGACTCGCCTCGTGATCGGCGGCTCATCTTCCAGCATTGCCACCGGTTTGAAGAAGCCGACTTCGGTGACCTCGGATGGTCTGGGCAATGTCTACGTCGTCGAAGAGGGGCTGCACCGAGTGTGGAAATTTAGCCCAACCCTCGGCTCCCTCATCGCCGCACCCAACATGCCACGGGACGCCGTTCCGGTTTCAATTACGGCGGACCGCGATGGGAATTTCATCGTGGCCACACGGGGCTCTGGAATTGTACGCTTCTCGCTGTCGACCACCGTGGCGGGCATGTAAATGAGCACGCTCCGTCGGGGGGTCTGGTTCACCAGACTGCTCGTACTTCTGTTGGTTCAATCCCTGTTGGTATCGACCTGCGCCGTGCTACCCGCCTCCGCCCTTGTGCGGGTGAAACACAGTCCAGTTGCGTCGATATCAGTTCCGGTGAAAAACTCGACCCCTCGTACCCACACGGCATCGCCTGCTCACGTTCAGCCTCGAGTAGCGAATTCTGCGGCGCCTAGCGCGCCTCTGCTCGTTCGCGCCACAGCTGTGGCTGGGGGAATTTCTAGTGTGACCTGGCTGGCACCGACGAACGCCGGCACTCACACTCCGATTCAGTATCACGTGGAATTCAACCCCGGGGGACTGGGTTGTTACACCACGCAACTTCACTGCAATGTCTCCGGTCTCGGCTCTGGGCGGCAGTACTTAGTAGGGGTATATGCGGCCAGCGCAGTGGGACGGGGGCCGACCGCGACGACGGTGACGCCGCAAATTGCGAGCCCAGCCCCCGACTCGACGGGTACAGCGGAAGTTCTCAAAAGTCCGTCAGGACTCGCCGCCGCCCCGGTGTCTGATGGCGCGTCCAAAATTTCGTGGAGCGAAACACCTTCCAGCGAGACGCCGCACGAATTGCAGATATTTCATGTGGTGGTGAATCCCGGTGGCTTTTCCTGCACCGTCGTAGTCTCGTACTGCAGTATCGGAGGCTTGAGTTCCAAGAACGTATATTTGGTTTCATTGCAGTCCACGAATTCTCGTGGCGCGAGTGCGGTTGTAACTACCGTTCTCAACCCCGCCCCGCCGACTCCTTCGGATGCTGCACAATTTCATGGACTGCTGCCACGGGACGAGAGCAGCAAGGCCGCTCCCAAGCTGTCGCTCAATGTGGTGGGCCAATTGTCAATCATTGCCGGGAACCGGGCCTCTGGAGCCGTAACCCCTGGACCGGCTACCAGTTCCCCGCTCGGCAATCCCGCTGGTGTGGCAGTGGACTCGTCGGGGAATCTGTACGTCGCCGACCGCTGGGCCTCCCTCGTGGAGAAAATAGCTCCCGACGGAACCTTGTCGATCATCGCCGGTAACGCAAGCGTGGGGGCACCGACTCCCGGCCCCGCTACCGATTCCGCCCTTGGCAGCCCCAATGGTGTAGCCGTAGATTCGAGTGGCAACGTCTATATCGCTGACGACTACAACAATGAAATCCTGAAAGTGAGCCCTGACGGTACATTGTCAATTCTGGCGGGCACTGGAAGTGACGGTCCACCAACTGAAGGCCCGGCTAGCAGCTCCTTGCTGAGCTCACCCCATGGTGTTGGCGTCGATTCCTCGGGTAATGTCTACGTCGCTGATTCCGGTAACAACAGAATTGAGAAAATCAGCCCCGACGGTACTTTGTCAGTTTTTGCTGGCAATAGTGGCTGGGGAGCACCATCACCCGGCCCGGCTACCAGTTCCACGTTTTATAGCCCAATGAGCGTCGCCGTAGATTCCTCTGGCAACGTCTACGTGGCCGATTGGTTCAACGCAATGATTGAGAAGATCACCCCCGATGGCGTCCTGTCGATTTTCGCCGGTAACGGAACTAGCAGTACGCCCACGGTCGGCCCAGCTAGCGATTCTTCAGTCGGCGCTCCATTTGGCGTAGCCGTAGACGCGTCCGGCAATGTATACGTCGCTGATGCCGCTAACTACGTGATCGAGAAAATCACTGCTGATGGGATGCTGTCCGTTTTTGCCGGTACTGGGTCGTGGGACTATTCGATAGCTGGGCCGGCCCCCAGTTCGCCCTTGAGATCGCCAACCGGGGTGGCGGTCGACACCTCTGGCAACGTCTATATCTCTGATAGTAGAAACAGCAATGTCGTGAAGGTCACCTTGGGAGTGGGTAAAAACTGGACCGAGTCGTACTCGGTTAGCGCCAATGTTTTGGGTGCGGGAGTCGTGAGCTACTACATTGACGGGAGCTCGTCGAGCGCGACTGCTTGTTCGGTGGATGGCAGTGGCACGGTCTCGGCTAGTAGTGATGGCACCTGTTACGTGTACGCGACGGTTACCGAAGACTTAAATTATGCCGCCACCTCGTCCTCTGATGTGCCGGTAATCTTTGAAGCGGTGCCACAGATGACACCCGGTGTCCACACCGTTTCTGTTGGCCCGTCGCCGGTAGCCATCTCGTCAGATGGGCGTCACGTGTGGGTCGCCAATCAGGGCGACAACACCGTAACCGAGTTG
>Ga0136642_1000358_pt1 | contig 25585 bp, 17 predicted proteins | sample LowCatLa1302831Y_FD_115313 | JGI IMG/M metagenome (GOLD analysis project Ga0136642, IMG submission 115313) | Freshwater microbial communities from Lower Cathedral Lake, Yosemite National Park, California, USA - 13028-31Y | ecosystem: Environmental > Aquatic > Freshwater > Lake ... | reverse complement strand
ATGAAGAAGATCGGCTCTGCGCCCGTATTTGGATTCAATGCATGACGAACCGTGGTGTACCCCTGGGTGGCTCCTTTGAGAGGGTAGGCGCCATCCTCTGTGGTGCTGGCGTTCTGGAGGCCCTCAGGCTCCCCGTTCGACATCCAGTTGGCGAAACGAGCAATATCAAACCAATTAACGAACGTGATGGGCCTTTGGGCGCTATCCCCGGCGTTGTTTAAGGGAGAATAGGTATAGCTCCCGGAGGACCCACTTCGCTGGACGCCAGCGCTATTCAACACACTCATCATCGCTGGATCATAAACCCCATAGGTGTCTGTCTTGGCTATCGCGTTCAAGAAGGAACAGTATTGGGCAATCGTTACCTCATATTTTCCCATCCAGAAAACCTTATTGACAGCCCCATATCCTGTTTTATCTTTCTTATTTCCAGGATGGCCAATCTTAACTAACTCATAATTCAACCCTGATAAAGAGTTTGCCCCACTCGCTAAGCGGAAGCCCCCATTAAAGGCTGATCCTGAAGCACTGCCGATAAGGCTAAAATCAGACTGAAGATAGGTAAAGTACGAGGTCCACCCACCGCCACGCAAGGTCACTAATGGACTACCGCCTGTTGCTGGAGCGATAAACTCCCAGACACTCCCGTTCATATCAAAAGTGCCGTAGGCCCCTTGAGATCTGGTGTAGCTTCCTACGTTTGTCAAATAGTTTGCCTGCGGATTAAGCCCGCTTTGTTTGGTCACGGCAAAGAAACCCTGCGCGTAAACATTGGCAAGGTTCGGACCAGCGCCCGGAGTGTTTAGAGGTGAAGTATTGCTATTGGTGGCGTAGAGCGTGTAGCCTCCCGTACCATTATTCAATGTTGGATTGTAGTAAGCCGATTTATAAAACTCATTTTCGGTGGGCAAAGAATAAATAGGAGGCGCACCGGTATTGGGGTTTATGGCGTTCTTCGGGACGGCAAAACCGCGTCTGGTCCTTGGGTCTTTGAGGTTGTATGCACCATTCTCTGTGGTTCTTACACTCTGAAGCCCTATGGGCTGACCATTGGCCATCCAATTAGCGAATCGGGCACCATCGAACCAGCTGACGTAGCTAACAGGACGCTTCCCTGTCGTCGCCGCTGCAATTTGGATCGGTCCAGCCGGTGGCGTCACACTGTAACTGTAATGACCTGACTTTCCAGACCGCGCTATCCCTGAAACCATCGGATCGGTTGCCATCTTCGGGTTAAATAAGCCATGGGGATCCGACTGTGCCACCGCATTGAGGAAAGCCGCATACTGTTCATCAGTGACGTCAAACTTCCCCATCTTGAAGGCATAACCCACATCACCGAGCCGTGTTAAAGGATCAGCTACGTTACCAGGTTGATCGATGACTACCATCGACATATCCACTGGCTCAGCACCCACCCCGCTCGAAACTGACATCATGAATCCCATGATTCGATAGCCAAGATTTTTCTTTCGGTTAATGTCGTTCATTGAAATACCTTGGGTTCAATATAATTTACTAGGATGCCATTTCAAGTACTAAGTTCAACACGTGGTGACGTGCCATCCCGGCTCTTTTCCGAATTGGATGCAACATATGACGTACCGGAGTCTGATTCAGAAAGGGATTCATCAGGAGGTTAGATAGTTTCCCTTCTCAGAAGCGGCTTTTCTGGCCATATCGCGTCGGCGAGATGGCCTTACCATTTTTTTATGATGGCCTCCTGAAGAATCTCTGCCTTAAGCCTTATCTTAAGCGACCATGGTTTTCAATCGGGTGTTCTCGGCTTCAAGTTCCTTTAGCCAGAAGATCATGGCCTTATCCAAGCCACACTCCTTCGATCGCCACTTGTGGAACGTAGGCATCTGCTGATACCGAGCTCTCGGCAAAGTTCGGTAACCGCCAAGCCAGCTTCAACCCGTTTTAAGGCATCCATCATCTGTCGGTCTGTGAATCGGGAACGCTTCATAGAGAACCTCCTTTAAGTGAGAGATTCTACTTTTGATCGCCACCATCAGGGGGAATTACCAAGACCACTATCACCCGACTATCCTGAAACCGGTCTCGAAAAGACCTTAAGCCCCATCAGCGCGAGGACTGAAAAGAGAGCTCCGGCGTAAAAGGTGGCGGACGCGCCTAATTGGTCCCATAAAAGGCCAGCTATCGCGCTAGCGACCAGCATCGAAAGGCCTGTGACCAAATTAAAAAGTCCAAACGCCGTCCCGCGAAAGTCTTCAGGGGCCTGATCTACGACCATGGCCGCAAGGAGGCCCTGCGTCATACCCATATGAATCCCCCAAAGGGTGACTCCAGTCAAAAGGACGGCCCAGTGCGTGCTTGATGCGAGCACTAGATCGGCAGCAACCAAGACCACGATACCCCACGCCAATAGCGCTCTATGGCTGACACGGTCTGAAAGTTTCCCGAAGGGGTAAGCCGTCGCTGCGTAAACCAGATTCATAGCGACCATAACCAAGGGAACCAAAGCGAGAGGAATGCCCCCCTGTTCGGCTCTAAGAACCAGGAAAGATTCACTAAATCGAGCCAAGGTCAACGCGGCCCCAATGATGACCACCCACCAATACTCTGGCCCCAAGCGTTTAAGGTTCTCCCGACGGATTGGATGAGAACGTTTTTCGCCTCGATGCTGCTTTGGCTCCTTAACGCCAAACACCAATAGACCGACAGCCATGACTCCCGGAATAACAGCAACCCAAAAGATGGCCCGAAAATCGTTATTCCAAGCCAGCATGAGGCCGATGGCGATCAGTGGCCCGAGGAACGCTCCCACCGTGTCGAGGGATTGCCGGAGCCCAAAGGCAGCGCCCCGCAGCAAGGGCGGTGCAATATCTGCAACCAGGGCATCTCGCGGCGCCCCCCTGATGCCTTTGCCGATTCGATCAATGAGACGCGCGGTGAGAACGATCCCCATGCTGGGCGCCAGTGCGAAGAGAGGCTTTGCCAGCGCGCCCATGGCGTAACCTATTACAGCCAGCCCTTTGCGTTTTCCAAGGTAATCACTCAAGGCCCCCGAGAAGATCTTGACGATCAATGCAGTAGATTCGGCAAGACCTTCTACGATCCCGACCATCAAGGCACTCGATCCCAAGGTGCCGACCATAAAGAGAGGTAACAGGCTATGGATCATCTCTGAGGAGATATCCATCAGAAGGCTGACGAACCCGAGCATCCAGATCCCGGCAGGCAAGCGGTTCGACTTTTTGGCATTCATACCTATTCCCGATCAACAGATGGATGCCGTAAGCAGAGTGCATCGTTAAAATTGTGGACCCCACGCCTCAGACCCTGCCACACATCAGATCTAGAGGGCCTTGAATCCGTTTCTCGTTAAGTCATGTTGTCCCTTGAACGGCTCAATCAAAAGCCAAAGGCATCATTGAAGGCGGGCCTCTGCGGGTTCGGTTAGGGTTAACGAGGGACCGTCGCTTTAGAGTTCGATCTCGGTCACCCGCCGGCCTCACAAACTCCCCTGAACGTTTACATGAGGGCCTGGGGTTTAACTTTAAGAGGTTTAAGGAGGAGAACACCTGATCTTTATTAGCGACCTCATGCCGAGCAGAAAAGTGATGCCGCTAATGCCCATATACACCATCAAGGGCATGACACCGATCCAAGGTGCATTCGAAGGTTCGCAGCCCGCGGTTGCTGTTTAATGGTGAAATATCCCAGCAGAAAAAAAGAGAGGGATAACGCCCAGCATCGCAAGGGCAAGTCGTTGTGCGTATAGCCCCATGAGGATCAAGGCGATCCCCGCCTAAAATTTGATATCCCAAAGGCACCCAGAAGACGTCACTGATCACTGGCCGTTGCCATAGACAAATCACGACCCGCCATATGCGAGTCTAAATAGTTAAAAAAAAGCGTGCATAACGGCATGCAAAAGATCGTAACAGCTACCGCTGTAGAAGAAAACAGGCGCCGTAGAGCCCGTTCATCGTGCAGTCAGAACTCAGCAAGAAATCACATCGGCTGCTTTTTAAAATGCCACAGCAACAGGGATATGACCATCAAGCCAGCATCAACAGCGCCCATTCGGAAAGCGTTGGGATTGAGGCTGGATCATCGCGTAATGAGAGCGAACACCCGAAGGTATTACCTACTCCATTAACCCACCGGAAGTGCGCCAGCCACAGGGTTTTGGGTACATGAGCCGGAATTACCATATCCAGCATTGGTGATCAAAGAATTTGTAGGCGTTATTGTGCCACCAACCGGGCTTTCGCCAAAAGCACAAGAGCATGCAGCCAACGGAACCCCATTTTGTGACTTTCCAGTCTTCGTGCAGGCCATCGACCAACATTGGCTAATCGCTTGGGACAATTGCCCTTTAAAGGTCCCTGCCTTTCAGGTAAAAAATTGAGCTTTATGAGGAGGCCTTGATTATTACGCAGTAATTGTCATTGACTAACCAACCCTGAGCAACTTCGTGACCTACAATAATTTCTGACCGAGAAGCCCAGCCCAGCCCTACCTCCCCACCGTGCTACAAGCCAAAAGTAGCAAGGTCAAAACGGCTGATCAAAAACCTCATCAACCAACCATCAAAAGGTTCTCAAGCTGGCCATCAGAGTAACCAACAGATTGATTTCGCTTGCCCCTCAGAACCCCACACGCTAAAATTAACGGTTAAAGCCGATGTAGCTCAGTTCGGTAGAGCAACACATTCGTAATGTGTGGGTCGTCAGTTCGAATCTGATCATCGGCTCCATTATTTATAGGGCCTCCGAGAGATCGGGGGCTTTTTCACTTTCGGTCGGGGTAACGCCGAGGTGACTTCAGGTATAAGTTTTCCTCTTCAAGCCACGCGCAATCCCTTCGTATAATAGAAGACTGACCAAGGGCTTCTAACCTGCACTCAATTCGCGCCTCACCAAACCAAAATATTCCCAGAAATTCGCGATCCTTCAGACCGCACCAGTCGCTTTAGAACAAAACCCCAGCCGCGGTATACCAAGCCGCGAGTGGTTGCTGCGCGATGATTCTTGAGTAATATGTTCATTCAGTGTCGGAAGTAAAAGCACCCGCAACACAGGATTTAAAAACGGGGCAGCGCCGACCCGCTGCAAATGAAATGGAACCTACAACTTAAACCCTAGCAAAAGTTGTCTTGTGTTTCCGTTCCGCAGTAAGGTAACTGATGAAGACTAGAATTCTCCTTATTCTTTTCGGGGCCCTCAATGGTTCGATCGCATTTGCGGTGACGGCGCTTGAAGATGTCACCCACATCAATACATCCAGCCCCCGCGCAACCCTCATTTCCTTCATGAACGTCGTTGAGGCGGGGTGGGGTGCGGAGTTTGAACGGTTATCCGATGTCCATCGGATGGGCAGGACGTTGACACGAGAGGACCGGGAGGCGCTGGGAATTTACATGCACGAAATCCTTTCGGCAGGGCGTGTATTCGAGACTGAAAATCTTCCTAGTGAGTTACGGCAAGAAGCGGAACACAAGTTGGTGGCCAAAATGATAGGCGTTCTCGATCGTATTGATATTCCGCCGCCCGAGACCATTCCTGACGCCAGTGCCATGCAGGGGATGTCACAGAAGACATGGAACATCCCTGGGTCCCCGATTTACATCTCACAGATAAAGGAAGGACGGCGCGCGGGTGAGTATCTTTTTACCAGCGAAACATTGGCGCATTTAAGTGCTTACAGTGAAGTGATCTCGCATTTTGCGCCAAAGCATAAATACACCCAAGTCTTCTCTGACTTTTTTGTTGACAGGCCGCTAGACCTGTCGATCGTTTTTGGATCGGTTATTTCCCCGGGATGGATTTTCGATCTTCCGCAGTGGGCCATGACAAAGTATAACGACAGGCCCCTCTGGCGGTGGATCATTGAGCTGATGACTTTCGTTATGGTTATCGCTTCCTTTCTTATTTCTTCGGTCTTGAGGCGCTTTTTTTTAAGTCAAAACAGGAGTGTCTTTTTGGCGAGCATGTGTGTTCCTGCGCTGATGGGGCCTACCTTCAAGGGGTTGGAAATCTTACTGCGGGATGGTATTCATAGCTCTGGGTTCTTCTTCCTTTATGTGGAGCCTGCGTTTTTCCTCATGTTCATGGGGAGTATGAGTTGGTTGGTCTGTGTTTTTGGGCTGCGTGCGATGGAACTCTTTATCGATCTTAGAGGCGTTCAGCCCTATAGCCTCGATGCCAAGCTGATTCGTATTTCCTTTATTTCAACGATTGCCGCCATCGTCATATGCATGCTTTACAGTGCTGGAAATGAAGTGGGTTTACCAGCCTATTCACTCATCGCGGGGTTCAGCATCATTGGGATGGCCGCCTCCCTCTCCATGCAGGGGGCGATGGGTAACTTCTTTAGCTCTCTTATTATCATGCTCGAAAAGCCATTTTCGGTGGGCGACAACGTCAGCGTGGCGGGGGTGGTGGGTACTATTGATGGGATAGGATTTCGGAGCCTTAGGGTGAGGCGGGATGATGGAACTAACGTCTTTGTACCTAATGCACGGGCACTCGATACCCACATCGAAAATTACGGCCCCAGAAAATTTAGATCCATATCCATCGGGATCAAGGTATCCAGAAACAATACCCAAGAGCGACTGAGCGATTTTGTCAGTGACGTCTATCGCCTCCTCATGGCGGAGCAGAAAATCAACCACGACACCATTGAGGTGGGCGTTCATGATTTTGATTCATCCTCCTACAGCATTGTTACGGAATTCAGGCTTCGAGCCGCATCGGATCAGGAGGAAGCACAGTACCGTCAGGAGATCATCTTTCAGATGACCAACATTTCGGATCGTCTTGAGGTAGAACTGATCTAGTCGACTTTTGAAGCCTAAATATTCTATATATATCATAAGGGTAGGGTGTAATATTAGCCGTGGAGCCCCTCAGAAATGGGGGTATTCAATTCAAACTCTGAGAGTGTTTGAGGGCAAAACGTGGCGAGCGAGCTCTTTCGGCAGTCCCTTGAGGGATGGTAAATTCCCGGCACCCGTTGCTGACCATGTCGAGGCAGATTCCATGGAAAACCGGAGCTTTTCAAGATAGTTGTCGCGTCCACGCGTCATTTCTTTCTTACCCCGCAGCCTTTTCAGTTCGCTCGGGATTCAGAAAGACTTCGTGCTCAATCGTCCAGTTTCTGGTTTTCCCGGCCCATCGTTGACGGCGCTTTTCTCTCGCAGCAAGATAAAGCCGATGGAAAGCGTTCACGAGGTCTGATTAGGCAGCCTTTTTTTTCGATCTGATGTGAGGCCGGTATTGAGTGGATGCGATGCGTTCCGTTCGCCCACCGTCAACTTTGGTGCGGCTAAACAATCAGATCCTTGTCACAGTGATGTTGGCGCTATGGATCGGCGCAATACAGCCGGGCATGGCAGATCAAACCGCTGGAACGGACAAGGTCACGCTTTACCTTCGCGAGGACATCAGGGCTAATCAGCCCAATCTTCTGACGCTGAATGGGCTTTACGATTTTTATCTTCCCTTAGGCGTGATTCAGGCGGGCGGGCGAGTGGGGGAGAGTGCCTCACAGGTGGGCACTTGGGCCTACAAAATTGAGTGGATCTCTCCGAAGTTTTGGGATCATTTCAAGGGATCTGCCAAGCTCGTCAAGAACAATAACTATGTTCCTGACGTGACGCAGGACACGATATTTGTTGAGCGAATCATCAGCAGTTTCAAACCTTTTCAAGGATGGTTTTTGTTGGATGATGTGGGAGTCGGTGCAGAATCGGGCGTGGCTCAGATCTTCACTCGTCAAGGGAGTACGAACGTGCTTCCTAATACCTGGGGGACCCAGAACGTGGTCCCAGTTTATGCTCTGAAGTTCACTCGGGATGACCCAGAGGGCAAGAGAGCGTATTCGTTCATGTTCGCGAACTTCGATATTTTCGACCCGTACCCGAGTTCTCAGCCCTTTGTTCAGCTTGAAGGCTCACAGGAGATCAGCCGGATTACCTATTATGCTTATGTCCGCTATCGCTGGGATACGGCGACCGAGCAGTTCCACTCGCTTTATCTTACGGTCGGCATGGATTTTCCGAACTAGCATGCTGGGTTTGGGCTAACGGATCCGAACCTGGGCGGCGGCTCCCAACCATCGCCTGGCGACCCCTGCTATAGATGCTTCAACCCGTATCGCGGCAATGTTCGGAAGGGAACTCAACACGATCGATATCGATGCTCCCTGTTTCAGGGTTTAGCGCTGAAAATAAACATTTTGGCCCTACAGGAGCAATAAACCTTTACCAAAAGCCCGAAATGCCCTTAGTAGGGGAGCCGTGCATGAAATTTTCTGAGTGGGGAACAGGCTTTGCTCGGGACGTATGACGGTCATGCCTTGCAAGTAAACCGTCCGTGTTGGGCTCTTGATGTTGAACCCTGATGGCAGCAACGTTATTCTGCCGTCAGGGTTCACTCCCAACGAAGAAAGACGCTCATGACCCGGCTATCAGACCGGCCCCTATCAGCTGGGGCGATCACTGGCACTGGTGTGCCTTTGGTCTGATTGAGGAAGGTTAGGGCAAGCCGAGTATCCTATAGTAACCACTTGGAAGGGGGACGCCCATCCGCTGCGCCAAACTCCTTACGCGCCGATTGAAGGTCGGCAAATCGTCTTTCCATCGCCTAGCCTCGTCATTTTTGGCCATGGTCACGCGCTCGATCCCAAAGCCACCTGCCGAGAAGTTGGGTAGTTCGCCAAGGACCATTTCCGCAAGCTCTATTTCCATAGCCGGTGTTCGCCTCTTGTGGTTTGCCGACAAGATATACTCCACCGAGTAGGTGGGCAACGCCGGGTGACCCGGGTGTCCCACGGGGGCAAAATAACCCGAACCATCGCCGGCCTTGATAGCCTCTGCCAAATCTCTGATTCGGATTTGAGATGGGCCAATCCCATACTGTGCAAAGGTCGGGAATAGGTGTGCGGCTAACGGGGTGGTAGTGACTCTTAACCGGGCGGGCGTCAAGCCCACGATCCCTATGAGATAGTCGAGTAAAAGTTGGGTTCTCGGGGTGTCCCCCTGATCGTTCGGCTGTGAGGTAAATGTCAATATGGTGAAGATAGGTAACACCGAAGGGATATGACTCAGTGCGATATCTTCAATACGCGAACAGGTTTGGAGGGTAAATTGGCCTAGTCGTGAATCCGGTAACCGATCGTCGTAGTTGAGCCCGCCGTTATATTTAATGCCGGAGATCAAGGGGACTGGCGCGACACGGGCATAACTGTGTGTCCTAAAGTAATCGATGGCTTGGCGTTTGATGGCCTCCGGCGTCGTGTATGAACGCGTGGGGGACGCAAGGACTGGGTGACTCTCGAACAGAGCCATCCCCACGCCTAAGGCGGCGGTGGTTTTCATAAAGTCCCGGCGGGTCATGATTGACATTCAGATATTCTCAAAAGTTATCAGCACGAAAGAGGCGATGGGTGATTGGATGATGCCGCTCTAGTTTACGATAAATGACGACCTGAAAGTCTTCCTCTCCGTCCTCAGTCCCCACTCTTCTCCACCGGCCCAGGGGCATAGCCCGTCAATTCCACATAACCGCGGCCCTTGATAAGGCCAGTCGCTTCATCTAAGACATCAACCGCACCCTCCCAGTAACGAGCATCATGACGAAACTCCTGATCGGCAAGCACCGGCTTGATGATCAAGGTTTCTCCACGAGGCCTGATCGATAACCGCCAGCTTGAAGGATAATCATATCCCGCTGGACTGGCCCAAGAATCAAGCGCCTTCAACGCGACGTCTTTTAAATTCAAATGCTGTGTGGTCCCATCGCCCGCAATCACAGCCCCCGAACTGAGGGGGTCGTCGCCACCCTCTGTATTTCGCATACGGAAGTACATGAGGTCCGTCCCATCGTCCATCTGCAGGGAAAACCAGTCCCATCCTGCCTGATGGGGGGCTAGCATACTGGTGCTCCACTCTCTATCAAACCACGCCAAGCCCGATACAGGGATTGGATCACCCGCTACACTCACCGTGCCGCGCGCGGTCATTCGAGTGATCGAATAGTAGTAGGAGGCGTTGCCAGGTTCCGCACTTTTCTGGCTCAAACCACGATCGCCTTGGAGAACAGGGGGTTTACTGGGATTTAATTCCAAATCGAGCGCGATGCCATCCTGCTGGGCCTTAAAGCGCCAAGGGTAGCCACCCTCCGCTGCCCCCTTGATGGACCAGTCATCTAACCAAACCTTGAAGGGCTCGGCCCGAGCGCCAGCTAAACCGACGCCCTCCCGGGAGATCCGCTGAAAAGAGAGATAGCGCTGACCTGCAACATCGGTCAACGCAACATGGGCCATCCAGGCATCCTGTCCCGCCCAGTGGGATGCACCGGGACGCTTTCCACGCTGGATCCCATGACGAAAGAACGTGATCTGAAAGCCAAAACGCCGCCCCTTGGGCCCATCAAGATTGCCTGTCACATACCACCATTCGTCACGGAAATCCCCATGGGGGCCATGATCAGCCGGAAAGTGGAATGACCTCAACTCGGTCGCACGCTCGAAACCTTGGGTATCGGTTTGATGCAAAGTCGCCGAAACCCCCTCGCCAGGGGGATGGGGTTGGTCGCAAGCCGAGAGCGTCACTAGCAGAGATATCGCCATGAGAGAAAAGAGGAACGACATGACTTACTCCTCTCGTAAACCTTGAGCGGGTGACGTTCGCATGGCCAATCGCGCCGGATAGGCCCCCGCCAACAAAGCCGCAAGAACAGACAAGCCCACCGCCAAAATTAATGGCCACACTGAAATAGACAAATCCATCGTCCAGCCAAAGGAGCGCAAATTAATAACGCGCACTAGAGCCAGCGCCACCATCAACCCGAGTGGTAACGCCAAAAGACCGGCCATCAAGCCCATGAACCCCGTCTGCAACAAAACCAGCCCGCCGGTCTGCCAAGGGGTCAACCCGGTCGCCCGCAACACGGCCATCTCACGGCGTCTCTCATATTGCAAAGCCATCAGGGCACTGAATATACCAATGAAGGCGACTCCCACGGCCAGCAGACGGAGGACCTGGGTAATCGCAAAGGTGCGCTCGAACGTCTCAAGGGAAATGTCTCGAATCTCCCGGTTTGAACGCACACTAAGAGGCAAATGAAGATCAGACAAGCGACGATCGAGCTCCGATCGAACGTCACTAAGATCTGCCCCAGGCTTGAGATAGACCCCCAAAGAGGTATGTGTAGGATCCTGCCAAAGCTCGTTATAAAGTCGGCGATGAATGACGATCAAGCCCTGATCAGAGCGGTAATCAAAAAAAATGCCCGCTACTGGTAAGGTCACGGAACCCTTTCCGGCCTTAATAACAAGGCGATCCCCTACCGCCAATCGGTGCCGCTGAGCATAAGGCTCTGAAATAAAGACACCCCGGAGCTCCGGAAAATGAGCCCAAAGATCTTTACCGTCGCTGTCCTTGAACCTGAATCCCGGTTGATCGAGATAGGGGGGATCTAGAGCCAGCAATTCACTTTCACCTTTAGAGGTTGAAACAAACACCCGCCGACCGGAACTGACTCGGTCCACTCCTGGAATCGAACCCAACCGCTCAGCTAAACCATCCGGCAACGGCGGGCTCAATCGAGGGGTTGAGGCTGGCATGGCGATATAGATATCGGCTTGAAGAATCTGGTCCAACCATTCAGCGATCGAGCCACGAAAACTATCGATCATCGTGCCGACACCGATGCTCACGGCGATGGCGATGGTCAGTGCGGCAATAGCAAGACCAGACCGACTGATTGTCGCCCCAATACTCCGAACCGCTAACCGGATGAGCCAACCCCAAGAAAATCGGCCCAAAGCGCCCAAGACCCAGACCCCACCGAGTAAAAACACAGGGCTTAATAAGCCATAACCCAACAACAATAAGAACACCCCGGCAATGGCCGGCACTAACCCATCAAGGTTCACCGCAAACAGTCCAGTCGCTACCAGCAATGCAAGAACGCCCATCATCGCGAGCCAGGGAATCGCGCGTCTTGCGGACCCTTCTACACCCGATCGAGCCCGGGTCATGATGGGTGAGGTCAGTGAAGCTTCAATCGCAGGCCCCAAGGCCGCTAGCACAGCAATAATCATCCCTAAGAACACCCCATAAACCAATACCCAGGGGTCCATCATGAATTCCGTAACGGTCAGGACAAAATAAATGTCATTGATCGTCCGCGTGACCATGTGTAACAGAACCCGAGCAGCCAGCACCCCAAAGCCCATGCCGACCAGCCCTCCGAACAGACCGAGAGCGGCGGCCTCCCATAAAATCTCACTGAGTAACTGCCGACTGGTTGCACCCAAGACGCGGAGCGAAGCCAAAAGCTCCCTCCGCTGCAAGACGGAAAACGCCATGGTGTTGTAGATCAGAAAGGAGCCGACCAACAAGGCAAGGAGACTCATGGCGCGAAGATTCAACTCAAACGCTGCCGTCATGTTCTGGGTTGCACTCTGCCGGCCGGCCGCGGAAATTAATTCCACGCCCTCTGGCAACAGGGCGTTGATCTTCATGTCCAGCGACGGGTCCTCACCGAGCACAAGATCAATTCGGTCTAACCATCCGACCCGGCCCAGCAACTCCTGGGCCGTGGTGATGTCGGCCAGCATCACCCCTTCAAGGACGGGGTCTGGTGGCATGCTCCCTTCGGCATAACCCACCAGGATGAGTTGGTGCGGGCGGTTATCGATCATGACCTTCAATTCATCACCAGGCTTTAGCCCCAATCGCTGCGCAGATACCGCAGACAGCAACACGGTATTAGGCTCGGTCAATAGCCGCATGCCTTCTTCACCGCGCGCAGCGTTGACGAAACGACTGCGGAGATTACGCTCTGAAAAGACATCAAATCCGATCAAATGACAGGTCGTTTCCTTGAGGCCGATATACCCTTCGACGGCCGGTGCAGTCTCACGAAGACCCGCCTCCACCCGTAATCGCGTGAACAACGATTCGGGTATCCCCATAGGGCCCCCGGTTAGATGATGGGTGTAGCGTCCGGTCAATGCCTCCATCGACAACGCAAAGGCGCGATGGGTACTTTTGGCAGCAAGGTCAATCGACACCACCATGGCAACACCGAGTGCGACACCCAGAATAGCTAAGATCAGTTGCAGCGGATGGCGCACAAAATGGCGACGGTTGGCGCGCCCCAAAATGCTCATTACTAGGCCTCAAGGGCCAATTGGCCATCCACCAGCCGGACAATACGATCTGCTCTTCGAGCCACTTCGGCGCTATGGGTGACCAAGATCAAAGTATGCCCTTTGGCACGCACCAATCGATCTAACAAATCAAGGACCTGTTCGCCTGTCGCGGCATCGAGGTTACCGGTCGGCTCATCAGCCAAGACCAGTCGCGGTTGATGAATCAGCGCCCGAATGATGGCGACGCGCTGCTGCTCGCCTCCTGAGAGCCGATCCGGGTAAGTTTCGGCACGGTCGACCAAACCGACCTCGTCCAGTAAATTAAGCCCCGCTTGTCGCCCGATCGACGCGGGCGTGCCGTTTAATTCGAGGGGCAGCAACACATTCTCAAGCACCGTTAACGTCGGGATCAGATTGAAGAACTGATAGATGAAACCAACCTTCTGTCGCCGCCAGAGAGTCCTCGCTGGCTCACCCATGGCGGCGAGGTCGGTATTTTCGAAATAAATCTCGCCTGAGAGCGGGACATCCAGCCCGCCGATGAGATGCATCAGGGTGGATTTCCCAGAACCGCTTTGGCCCACTAACGCCAGCTGCTCACCAGAATGGATCCTTAGATTCACCCCACGCAGCACGCCACGCCAGGCCCCGGCTTCACGGAAACCATGGGAGACATTATTGAGATTGAGAAGCTCTGCGAAGGGGTTTGTCATGGAGGGAGTTCAAGATGGGTACTTGGGGACGGACTTCAATGCCCAATGGGGCATAACCCCTCACGTCAGTCTTACTATGGAGCTGACTCCCTGACCCCTCTAAAGTTCAATGGCCAGCAGGCCATTCATGAAGTCCTTGAAAAGAAATCATCAGGAGGACCGGGTATTTTCCTGGGACCTTAACCTGAAGAATAAATGGGAGCACAACGACACCATCGCATGGGTTCTCATTTTTTCTTTCCGCAAGCGGCAATATCAACGTCCCTCTTTGAATAAACCTTGCAGAAACTCAATCCAGTGGACCACCTCTCCCTTCGAATCAAGATGAAGCATGCATCCAATATTGGAAGTCAGCGCGATGGCATCACCCTGCCCCTCTAAGCCTAGATGCCTTCTCTTTTCTTCGCGGAGGCTTTGAGCCATCTCAGGGTTCATCAGGGAATAAACGCCTCCAGCACCACAACAAAGATGAGGGGCTACACCTTGACTGACCTCAAAGCCGAGTGAGGAGAATAAGGCGGCAAGGCGCCCCTTGAGTTTCAGGCCATGCTGTAACGTACAGGGCTCATGGATCTTGAGACTCAAACCTTTGATCCCCGCATGATCGATGCGATGCCTGATTGCAGAGACGTGGCGCTCGATCAGTTCGAGAGGATCGAGCGCACATTGATGAATCCGCTTCGCATCCTCGGCCATCTCAAGGTCCTCCTGATAAAGGGCCTCAAAGTCTTTAAGCATCAGCCCACAAGCAGAGCTCGTCATCACAATGATCGGGGCCTGATCCCCCTGAAGCGTTGGATCTAAAAGGTAGGGATGTAAGGCCCGCATCGTTTTTTTGGCCTGTGCTTTCGCTGTCTCACTGTCGCCAAGATGATGGCCGACAGCACCACAGCAATCAGCATGTCGTATTTCGACGACCCTATAGCCAAGCTTTACAAGAACATCACTCAATGCCTGATTGATGGCTGGGGCAAGATGCCTTTGAACGCATCCTTGAAGCAACAGAACTGTCCTCAAGGTCTCGGTAGCGGGCGATAGAGCGAGATTTAATCGCCGCGGCGGATGGAGATACGGCCGGAAGGCTGAGGGGAGTAAATATTTGAACCATCGCCCGACCCGAAAGCCAAGGCCCAACCCGATCGGGTGAGCCATCATCTTCGACAGCATCACTCGGGGAAGGTGGGAACCTATACCTCGCGGGATACAGTCTTTCATCCACGCGCGACCGATATCAATGATCCGGCGATATTCAACCCCACTCGGACAGCTGGTTTCACAGTTAAGACAGGTGAGACAGCGATCAAGATGATGCTGGGTTTTTTCGCTGACCGCATGGCCTTCGACCATAGATTTAATGAGGCCAATTCGGCCCCTTGGCCCTTCAAGTTCAAGACCTGTGGCCAAATAGGTAGGGCAGGTCGCATTGCAGAAACCACACTGAACACAGCGGGCGAGAAGATCCTCCACCTCCGCTCTTCTTGGTATCTTTTCTTCAAGCTTCATCTTTTTACTCTCATGGGTCGGAGCCTCAACATCAGCCTGAAGAAAAAACCGCGAAAGGATCGAAGACCTTCAGTACCCCATCGTCCAAACGCCCACGGACCTTATCCTGATGCGTCCCCTGTCCCGACAGATTTCGCGATGCAAAGTGGGCATCAAACGGCATGACCCCCCCAGGGTGACCATGGGTCAAGGCCTCAAGCGCTTCAGGGTCCAAAAGCCCTCGCCACCAACGAAGGCCGCCATGCCACTCGATGAGCAACTCCCCGTTGATCGCCAGGGGTTCCACGCCAGGAGGGAGAGAGAATCGCCAGAGAGGAACTGCCTGCTCTTTATCAGGCTTTAGCGCTGCGTGCCTGTGAGTGCTTAAAGAGCGCCACAACCCCTCGGCTTCCTCCGGGGCCATCATCTTCACGGGGAGTTCCTTGGAAATGGCTAGAAAAGCTTCCTTGACAGCTTCAGGGCCCGCCTCAAGGCGAAGCGCCAACTGTCCAGCCGTATATCCTTGAAACAAGCTGGCACCCAGGGGCCAGGGCTGACTCCGGGCCCGCTTGAACCAGTTCAGAGCCTTTTCTTGTTCGATGTCAACCACGAGGGTTAGACTAGAGCGGGGTTTCGGAAGCACTTTGAGCGTGACATCGAGGATGAGTCCAAGGCGTCCCCAGGAGCCCCCGAAGAGCCTTGAGACATCATAACCTGCGACATTTTTGATGACGGTCCCCCCAAACCGAAGCTCCCGACCAAGACCGTCCAGTATCCTTATCCCCAGAATATAATCTCTGATCGGGCCGGATCGCATCCGGCGGGGACCTGAAAGGCCCGCCGCAACCATGCCACCAACGGTTCCCCCAGCACCAAAGCGGAGTGGCTCGAAGGCCAGATATTGGCCCTTGGAATCCAAGATGTCCTCTAGTTCAGGGAGAGGTGTCCCGGCGCGAACGGTGATAAAGAGCTCCTCGGGTTCGTAAGTCACAACCCCCTGATAATGACGAGTGCTCAGAATCGGCGCCGTCGAAGGACACAGAAAGCTTCGGCTGCCATGTCCCTGAATCCCAAGGGTTCCGCCACCGGCCTCTGCCTCGCGGATCCGATCAGTGAAATCACGAACCAGTCCATCCATCAGAAATGCTCAAGATTTGTGGGTAGGCGCTTTTGGGCGTCAACCCTTTTTCGGCCATGCTCAACACATCGACGAAGGCTTGGAATGCCCTTATCAGGGTTTAAGATGCGAAGAGGATCAAACACCTTCTTGAGCGCATGGAAGACCTCCCGCTCGGCATCCGTAAATTGAAGGCAGAGACTATCCAGCTTCTCGACGCCAACCCCATGCTCGCCGGTCACCGTGCCCCCAAGTTCGATGCATTTCTCAAGAATGGCATTTCCAAAAGCTTCTGCACGGGCCCACTCACCCATGATTTTTCCATCAAAGAGAATCAGTGGGTGCATATTGCCATCGCCGGCATGGAAGACATTCATGCACCTGAGCCGATAGTGTTTTTCGAGTTGCGCGATATGAGCCAGAAGGGGCGCCATTTGGCGTCTTGGTACCGTTCCATCCATGCAGTAGTACTCGGGAGCGACGCGGCCTGCGGCGGGAAATGCATTTTTTCGGCCACTCCAGATCCGCTGCCGCTCTTCTTCAGTCTCTGATACGACTAAAGACCTTGACCCATTGAGTAATAAAATCTCTTTGATCTCGGCGATTTCCTCATCCACTTCGGTCTTGGACCCATCTGATTCGACTAACAAGATAGCCGCAGCCTCGCAGTCATAGCCTGCATGCACGTAATCCTCCACCGCCCGGGTAGCCGCCTGGTCCATCATTTCAAGGCCTGCTGGAATGAGACTTGAGGAAATGATCGCGGCGACTGCATGGGCACAGGTTTCGATGGAATCGAAACTCGCCATCACGACCTTGGCATGGGTCGGTCTTGGGAGGAGGCGCACCGTGACCTCGGTGACAATCATCAGCATCCCTTCACTCCCAATGAGGAGCGGGAGGAGATCAAGCCCCGGGGAGTCGGGTGTTTGTCCTCCGCATTCAAAGACCTCTCCCGATGAAAGGATGCCTCGGACTTGAAGCACATTATGGAGGGTCAAGCCATATTTGAGGCAATGGACCCCGCCAGCGTTTTCATTGACATTACCTCCAATGGTGCAGGCGATCTGAGAGGATGGATCCGGCGCATAGAAGAGCCCGTGGGGGAAGGCCGCCTCACTGATCGCAAGGTTCCGGACCCCGGGTTCAAGAATGGCGATGGCGGCTTCGGGATCGAGCGCCAAAATTCGATTCATTCTCGCAAGGGACAGGACGACGCCTTCTCGAATGGGGCGGGCACCCCCTGAGAGACCGGTGCCGGCGCCGCGGGGGACGATCGGTATCTGGCGCTGTTGGCAGATGTTGACGATCGCAACGATCTCCTCTTCACCGTTCGGTAACACCACGACCCTTGGGATCTCTCGATAAGCCGTCAGGGCGTCGCTAGCATAAGCTCTCGTCTCTTCAGGATCGTAAAGAACCCACTCAGGCCCTACAATCTCAACCATCGCCTCGATGAGGCCTTCTGCATCTATCATGTCGGCAGGGTCATTCATGTCCGAGGGCTTTTTCCACTCTCAAATTAAAGGGAAATGAGGGAACAGCTGAAGCATGTTCCAACATCGATGAAGCGCATCAGTGCTTGGAGTATACGATTCCACAGGGGTTATTGGTGAGAGAGAGCCCTTTTCAAACGTTATTCAGTTTGAGGATCCGCAGGAACCCACAACCCCGGCGGCATAGTCTCGTGCTGAAACGCCGCCACGCCTAAGGGCTTTTGACTTATCGGGGATGGGCCAAATTACGCTCGTGAGGGAGGGACAGCACACCCCGATTTTATTTGCCTGGCTGACGCCAGGTCAGTGAGTTCTACGAAATGCTAAGCCTACAGCGCTCCCAGCGCTGAACGGCCGCATTGCGCTAAACGGTTAATGCCTACGGCGCCCCAGCCGTCCCCGCTCGATCCTTGTAGCGCCAACAAGGTCGCTTCACGTGACTCAAAGATGACTCTACGGGCTTTAGGGAAACCTTGCAGCTCACCGATGGTGAGCCGCCCGGACCTGGCCCTTCTGGGGGGCATGAAAATCATCAAGGTCTCGTCGCTACGCGGCTGACCTTTGATTTTCAGCCTTGAACTGCTTGTTGAATCTTCGGCCGACAAAATCCTCAGAGATAGCGCAAGATCAGCCCCAGAGAGAGAAGCTTGTTGACAATTAAAAAACGGTCTCACCCCACAAAATCACTCAGACGATGAAGCAAGCTGTCGAACTGGCTCCCTTGATGAGGCTCAAAGGGGTATATTAGTGGGTTATCCTTGGATCTAAACCGAGGTAATCAACCTCCCTTCTTTCATCATCCCAATCGAAATCCATCCGATGCATCGTGCACCTGATCTTTTTTCCTATCGGAAACACTGGGCGAAGCGCTTTGGTGTCGCGAAGCAACAGCCGACCTCGAGGGTCGAAATGGAAGCCCTTGGCTGGGATTCCTGTGACATCATCATCGTCACGGGAGATGCTTATGTCGATCACCCAAGCTTCGGTATGGCCATCATTGGCCGCCTCCTCGAAGCCCAGGGTTTTAGGGTCGGGATTATGGCGCAGCCTGACTGGACCTCGGCCGAAGATTTTAAGGCCCTTGGAAAACCCAATCTCTTTTTTGGCGTAACCGGCGGCAACATGGACTCCATGGTCAACCGCTATACGTCCGATCGGAGGATCCGCTCAAACGATGCCTATACCCCGGATGGGGAAGCCCATAGGCGCCCGGATCGATGCGTCACGGTCTATGCCCAACGCTGCCGTGAAGCCTACCGCGATGCCCCGATTGTGCTTGGAGGTATTGAGGCCAGTCTTCGACGGATTGCCCACTATGATTACTGGTCCGACAAAGTGAGGCGCTCTGTCTTGATGGACGCCAAGGCCGATCTTCTGGTTTATGGTAATGGGGAGCGGCAAGTGGTCGAAATTGCCCATCGGCTCGCGGCAGGTGAAACCATTCGATCGCTGGACAATATCCGAGGGACCGCCCTTCTTGGGAAAAACCTACCGGAGGACTTCTCCTTGATCGACTCCACGGAGGTGGATACCCCTGGCCCTCTTGCGCCCCCTGTGGATCCTTATCAGATGGAGACCCCAGGCTGCAGCACAGAGAAAGCGGGGGATCAGACAGCCCTTCGGTTTGAACGCCGAAGGCTCGACCCCTTTAAAACCGTCATCCGTCTCCCAAGCTACGATCAGGTCAAAGAGGATCCGGTCCTCTATGCCCATGCCTCAAGAGTCCTTCACCAGGAAACCAACCCCGGCAATGCAAGAGCCCTGGTGCAGCGACATGGCGAACGGGATGTGTGGATCAATCCGCCGCCCATCCCTCTGACCACTCGGGAAATGGATGCGGTTTATGACCTCCCCTATTCCCGCCAGCCGCATCAGACCTATGGCCAGAAAAAGATCCCAGCCTTTGAAATGATCCAGCACTCGGTGACCATCATGCGCGGATGCTTTGGTGGCTGCAGCTTCTGCTCCATCACCGAACACGAAGGCCGCATCATCCAGAATCGATCGGAAGATTCCATCATTCGTGAACTGGAATCGATCAGGGACCATTCCCCAAGCTTTACCGGCCATATCACCGATCTTGGGGGCCCAACAGCCAATATGTATCGCCTTGCGTGCAACGATCCTGAGATTGAGTCGTCCTGCCGGCGACTGTCCTGTGTCTACCCCAGTATCTGCAAGAATCTCAACACCGACCACGCGCCCCTCATTAAGCTTTACCGGCGCGCCCGGGAACTCAAGGGGATCAAAAAAATTACGATTGGATCAGGCCTTCGCTATGACCTTGCGGTGAAATCCCCGGAGTATGTTAAGGAACTGGTGACCCATCATGTCGGCGGTTACCTCAAAATTGCGCCGGAACACACGGAGTCAGGGCCCCTGTCCAAGATGATGAAGCCCGGGATAGGCACCTACGATGCCTTCAAGGCCATGTTTGACCGCTATTCGAAAGAAGCCGGTAAGGAACAATACCTGATCCCCTATTTCATCGCAGCCCATCCGGGGACGACCGATCAGGATATGCTGAACCTTGCGATCTGGCTCAAGCGTCATGGCTTCAGGGCTGATCAGGTGCAGGCCTTCCTGCCCTCTCCCATGGCCAACGCCACGACCATGTACCACACCGGCAAGGACCCTCTCCACCGCATCAGCCGCTCCAGCGAGAAGGTTTTTGTCCCCAAGGGCATTAAGCAGCGGCGGCTTCACAAAGCGTTTCTGAGATACCACGATGCCGAAAACTGGCCGATGCTTCGAGAGGCTCTTAAGAAAATGGGCCGGGCCGATCTGATCGGAAATGGCAAACACCACCTGATTCCATCTTGGCAACCCGCAGGAACGGGCATCACGCCGGAGGGCCGGCGCAATCACCGTCCCAGCCGCCCTGCCCTCACCCAACATACGGGCCTTCCCCCTCGGGGCAGCATGAGCCCTCGCCCCAAGGTGAAGCGCTGATGACGCTCAAGGCGTCTATCCTTGGCATAATGCCGTTATTGATGATCTGATTCAAAGGGAGGAGCCCTCATGTGGGATTTTAATTTCTTGGCTGCCATCCGCTCTATCGAGAAGTCGATGGCCTATGTGCTTTACCGGATGCTACTTTGCCTGGGGGTGGCCCTTGGCTATCTCTTCGCGACACTGGCCGGTGCCGGAACCCTGGTTGGTTTCGGCTCCTTAGCAAAAAATGCCAGCTCACTGGGGCCTTTCGGTGCCGTGGTGGGTTTTGTCCTATTTGCTGCCCTCATGGTCCACATTCGCCCTCTCTGGCTGAATGCCGTCAAGATACCGCAGCTGGGTCTTCTTGTTGATCAGTTCAAAGGCAAGCCGCTTCCGACGGGGAAAGCTCTGGTCGATTATGCGAAGGAAAGACAGTGGGCCGCTTATCCCAGCACCGCTAAAATGTTCGAGCTGGATGAGGCGATTCGAAGGGTACTGTCCGATATGGTGACCCTCGTCTCTTGCCCCAAGCTCGAGGCTCAAAACCCAACGGTTCGTCAGTTCTGCACTCGCCTGATTCAGGCTCTATCAAGGCAAAATCACCAAACCCTCCTCGCCTGGCACTTCCAAAGGCAACTGGAAAATCCCTGGCGGAGTGCTCTAGAGGGCTTAGCTGTTCATCAGTCGCATTTTTTTACCCTCACCAAAAACCGTACTGTGGTCACTGCATTTGCCTGGCTCGGCTTTGTGGCCGCTTACCCCCTGGTCCTCGGCGGCATTGAAATTTTGATCGATGGTATCCCCATTAAGATGTCATTCTGGCCAGAAGTTTTTGCCGGCGTCTTTGCTTGGGCGATCAAAGCCGCATTCTTTGATGCGATTGCAGAAGCCGCCATGATTGATGTCTTCTTTCCTCTTGCCGAGAAAGAAGCTGGACAAATAAGCGACGTCCCGCTCAAAAATCATTCTGAAGCCTACCGCGCCATGGATATCAAGGCGGGCGCTCCCCTTGAATAAGAAAGATACCCCCCCACCGCCATGCCCCCATCTTGCCCCAGAGGCCTTAATCACTTATATTTCCATCGTTTACGGAAAGGCGGGCTGATCCCATGCGAGTAATTCAAGAAGCACTGACATTCGATGATGTCCTTCTGATCCCGGCTCATTCAACCGTTCTGCCGAGAGATGTCAGCCTGACCACCCAGCTGACCAGGACCATTACTCTCAACATTCCCCTGCTCTCAGCTGCCATGGATACGGTGACCGAAGGGCGTCTTGCCATCACGATCGCCCAAGAGGGCGGCATCGGGATCATCCACAAGAATATCAGCGTGGATCGGCAGGCTTACGAGGTGAGTACCGTCAAAAAATACGAAAGTGGCGTGATCAAGGATCCGATTACGGTATCTCCTGATGCCACCATTCGGGATGTCCTCGAATTAACTCGCGCCAAGGGCATCTCCGGTGTCCCAGTGGTCGACAAGGGCGATCTGGTTGGCATTGTCACCAGCCGAGATCTTCGCTTTGAAACACGTCTCGATGAAGCGGTCTCAAAAGCTATGACGCCCAAGGAAAAGCTCATTACCGTTCGTGAAGGGGCTAGTAAAGAAGAAGCCATTCGCCTTCTCCATCAGCACCGCATCGAAAAGATCCTCGTGATCAATGATCGCTTTCAGCTCCGCGGCATGATCACCGTCAAGGACATCCAAAAATCGAAAGATTACCCTCAGGCCTGCAAGGATGAACAAGAGCGCCTCCGGGTCGGTGCCGCCGTTGGAACCGGTGCGGGGACTGAGGAACGGGTTGAGGCCTTGGCTGCGGCCGGCGTTGATCTGGTGGTCGTTGATACGGCCCACGGACATTCACAAGGTGTTCTCGATCGGGTCCGCTGGGTCAAATCGAATTTCCCTTACATCCAGGTGATCGGCGGCAATATTGCGACCGGTGAAGCCGCGAGGGCCCTCGTAGAAGCCGGCGCCGATGCAGTCAAGGTTGGCATCGGCCCCGGCTCCATCTGCACAACCCGGATCGTTGCGGGTGTTGGCATCCCCCAGATCACGGCCGTCTCAAACGTCGCAGATGCGCTTCATGGAACCGGCGTTCCTTTGATCGCCGATGGCGGCATCCGGTATTCGGGCGATGTCGCCAAGGCCCTAGCGGCCGGGGCATATGCCGTCATGCTTGGCGGCCTTTTTGCCGGCACCGAAGAAGCCCCAGGTGAGGTTGAGCTCTACCATGGACGCTCTTATAAAACCTATCGTGGCATGGGATCCTTGGGCGCCATGTCGCAGTTACAAGGGTCCAGCGATCGTTATTTTCAGGAAAGTACAGAAGCTGAAAAGTTGGTTCCCGAGGGCATTGAAGGTCGAGTCCCCTACAAAGGCTCCATGGTCTCCATCCTCCATCAACTGGTCGGCGGGGTGCGCTCTGCGATGGGCTACACCGGCTGCAGAACCATCGAAGAGATGCGAAACAAGGCAAGCTTCGTCAGGGTCACTGCGGCCGGGATTCGTGAAAGCCATGTCCACGATGTCACCATCACCAAGGAAGCCCCCAACTACTCGATGGATTAATCTTCCTTTGGATCCACCTCACTCGAGGGGGGAGATCCCATCAGGCCCTCATCGGACCTCCCATCTCAAAGTCTAAGTGCCTCCCGATTGCATGCAAAATATTCACGCTCACAAAGTCCTCATTCTTGATTTTGGCTCCCAGTACACCCAGCTGATCGCCCGACGAGTCCGCGAAATCGGGGTTTATTGCGAAATTCACCCCTGGGACTGTAACGAGTACTACATTCGTGACTTTATGCCTCAAGGCATCATCCTCTCAGGGGGACCTGAAACCGTCACGGAAACGGATACCCCCCGTGCCCCAGAGCTGGTTTTTTCTCTGGGTGTGCCGGTTCTTGGAATCTGCTATGGGATGCAGACCATGGCCAGTCAGCTTGGAGGTCTGGTCGAAGCTTCCGATCATCGTGAATTTGGTTACGCAGAAGTTCGTGCGCGGGGACACTCGAGGCTTTTAACTGACATTGAGGACCACACCTCTTCTGAGGGCTATGGCCTTTTGGATGTATGGATGAGTCATGGGGATCAGGTCACCCTCCTCCCCGAAGGATTTAAAACAATCGCCTCTACGGCAACGGCCCCTATTGCCGGCATGGCGGATGAGGCGCGCGGCTTCTACGCCCTTCAATTTCATCCGGAAGTGACCCATACCCGCCAGGGTCTTCGCTTACTCAAGCGCTTCATCAGCGATATTTGCGGCTGCGAAGCCCTTTGGACCACGCAGAATATCATTGAGGACAACCTCAAGAACCTCAAAAACCTCCTAGGAAATGATGAGGTTATCCTCGGACTTTCAGGGGGCGTTGATTCTTCGGTCGTCGCCGCCCTACTCCATCAAGCGATTGGCGATCAACTGACCTGCGTCTTCGTGGATACGGGACTTCTTCGCCTCAACGAAGGGGATCAGGTCATGGCGACCTTTGCTCAGCACATGGGGGTCCATGTGATTCGAGTCGACGCCGAAGAACGCTACCTCAAGGCCCTTAAGGGCGTGATCGACCCCGAGCAGAAGAGGAAGATCATTGGTCGGCTCTTCGTTGAAATTTTTGATGAGGAAGCCGCCAAACTGAAAGATGCGAGATGGCTGGCTCAGGGCACTATTTATCCTGATGTCATCGAATCCGCTGGCTCTAAAACTGGTAAGGCGCATATCATCAAGTCACACCATAATGTCGGGGGACTTCCTGACAACATGAAGCTCAAGTTAGTTGAACCCTTAAGGGAACTCTTCAAAGATGAGGTTCGCAGCATGGGTCTCGAACTGGGTCTCCCTTCAGAGATGATTCATCGTCATCCATTTCCTGGGCCCGGACTCGGAGTCCGCATTCTGGGGGAAGTTCAAAAACCCTTTGCAGACCTCCTCCGGAAGGCGGATGCCATCTTCATCGAAGAACTCTATCGGCATGACCTCTACGAAAAAACCAGCCAGGCGTTTGCCGTCTTCTTGCCGGTTAAATCCGTCGGGGTCATGGGGGATGGTCGGCGCTATGACTATGTGATCGCACTCAGGGCCGTTGAAACCATCGACTTCATGACCGCTCGCTGGGCGCATCTCCCATATGACTTCCTAGATCTGGTCTCACGCCGGATCATCAACGAAGTCCCTGGAATCTCGAGAGTGACCTATGACATTTCAGGAAAACCACCAGCAACCATAGAGTGGGAATAACGGGTCAACAGTCACACGAGAGACACTTTCCGCATCCTGCTGATTTATAACAACATATAATAGTTGACTATTTTAGTATGTTTATGTGATGTTTTTACAAACTCCATTTCAAATCAATGGTTTAGTTTTTCTCATCCACGACATCCTGCGATTATTCTAAAGAATGGTTGCAGGACTGTTCCGTCACTCGTTACCATCCACTCAAACACGCATTGGGTCTTGGTATGTCCGATTTAAAGAAACCCGCGAACCCTGAACGATCCAAAAAGGATGCGTTTGATATTCTTGATAAACGGGTCAAGATTTACAGAACTGCATCAAAGGTTTGGCAGATGCAGATGCGGAACGTGTCAACATGTTTTGGACCGTTGTTGGTTAAGTTAACTTAGCTTTGACCCTCCCAAGTGTTGGGAAGTTGACGCTAGCCGCTGGATCGGGCCGACCATCGAGGTCCAAAACTGGAT
>Ga0136642_1000356_pt1 | contig 25644 bp, 25 predicted proteins | sample LowCatLa1302831Y_FD_115313 | JGI IMG/M metagenome (GOLD analysis project Ga0136642, IMG submission 115313) | Freshwater microbial communities from Lower Cathedral Lake, Yosemite National Park, California, USA - 13028-31Y | ecosystem: Environmental > Aquatic > Freshwater > Lake ... | reverse complement strand
CGAGTCATGTACTCGCCGGTGCGAGTATCGACTTTGATGACTTCGTCGGGGCCCACGAAGAGCGGTACCTGGACGACGAAGCCGGTTTCGAGCGTGGCGGGCTTGCGAGCGCCGGACACGCGGTCGCCCTGAATCCCGGGCTCGGTCTCCGCAATACGAAGCTCAACTGAGGCGGGAAGTTCAACACCGATAACTTCACCCTGGAACTGGATAATCATGGCCTTGCCGGTTTCCTTCAAGAAGTTGGCCGCGTCGCCAAGGCTCTTCGAGGAGACGGGGATCTGGTCGAAAGTGTCCTGGTCCATGAAGATGTAGTCATCGCCGTCGCGATACACGTACTGGGTATCCATCTTGTCAATGATGGCCTGTTCCATCTTTTCACCCGAGTTGTAGGTCCGTTCAATGACGGCACCGGTGCGAGCGTTGCGCAACTTGGTGCGAACAAAGGCACCACCCTTGCCCGGCTTCACGTGTTGGAAGTCAATGACCGTGAACAGGCCTTCGTCGATCTTGAGCGTGATGCCGTTCTTGATGTCTGACGTGTTGATAGAAGCCATGAGGCTCAGTCCCTTTCGCGCGAGTTGCGACTTTCAGTCTAGGCAACGCTTCGGACGCACCGCGACACTCAGGCGAGGAGCGTAGCGACAGCCCGAACGGCTAGTTCGTAGCTCAGGCCGCCAAAGCCAGCAATCGAACCGTCAACGACTGGCGCCAACGTGCTCACGTGACGATAGGGCTCCCGGGCGGCCGGGTTTGAGAGGTGGATCTCGACCTTGGGCCCTTCGAACATTGCTAGCGCGTCACTCAGGGCCCACGACGTGTGCGTTAGGGCACCCGCGTTGATAATGACCGCCACGGCGTTTGCGCGGGCGGCGTGAACGGCTTCAATCAAGACCCCTTCAAAGTTTGATTGCAGATGACGGACTCCCAGATCGAAGGTTGCCGCAACGGCGGTCGCCCGAGCGACGTGCTCGTCGAGCGTCGCCGTGCCATAAATCTCGGGACTGCGGGTGCCGAGGTGATCGAGGTTGGGACCAGAAAGCAGCACTATCTCGTTCATCGAACCTCCTCAAGGTACGTTCCGTACGCGGCGCGAACATCGCCCTCGTCAACGGTAACCGAGCGAAACCCTTCGAGCCCGGGCAGTACGAATACCAAATTGTGATGGGCCTTTTTGTCACGTGCCATGATTGCCAGCAGATCGTCGATGGCGAAGTCAATAGGCGCACGCCCCGCAAGTCCAAAGTGCGCCAGAACCGCATCGGTGTAGCGCACCTGCTCATCGGTAACGCGACCGAGATGCCGCGCGAGCCGGACCGCAAAGGCCAGGCCACAGGCGACCGCTTCACCGTGACGCAGAAGATTGTCATCAATGGCTAGCGCGAGGCGCTCGATGGCGTGACCAAGCGTGTGCCCGTAATTCAAGAGGGCGCGCTCTCCCGACAACTCAAATTCGTCTCGAGCGACGATGGCGGCTTTGAGCTGCACCGCCATGGTGATGAACTGTTCTACTGACGTCGGGCTTAACTCCTCGAGCGGCCGTCCCTCGAGCAGCCAGCACTTCGCAACTTCGCCAAACCCACCTCGGCGTTCGCGTTCCGACAGCGTGGCGAGCATGTTTGTATCGCAGATGACCGCCTTCGGCTGATGAAAGGCGCCGACCAAATTCTTCCCCGCTGCAATATTGACAGCTGTCTTTCCGCCGACAGCAGCATCCACCTGTCCCGCCACCGTTGTGGAGACATGCACAATGGCAATGCCTCGAAGGTACACAGCGGCAATGAATCCCGCGGCATCGGTCGTTGCTCCACCGCCAACCGCCACGATCACGTCGTGGCGTGAGACATGCGCCCGCGCCATCTCGTCGCACACAGAGGCCACAACAGCCAGGTCCTTAGCGGACTCGCCTTCAGGTACCTCAATGACGAGCGTAGGAAGAGAAAGTTCGAGGCGCCACCACGGCTGCTGGCGAAGTGTCGAGGTAGTAATGACGACGGCAACCCTCGCCTTGGCCGCGGCCGCGGTCACAATCGCGTCGAGTTCACGTACGACCCCGTCGCCAATGTGCACGTCGTAGGGATTGGCCGAAAGTGCAACAGATATCTTCACGAGCCCACTCCCTCAAAATGAGACACGATGGCGGCCACCGTTGTCGCTACGTCGCCCGACGCAGCAATGCGAACTGTTGCGACCTCTTCATAAAACTTCGTGCGCTCCGCACGCAACGCGACGAGTCGCTCCGCGGGCGCATCGCCGAGGAGCGGCCGATCACCAGTACCTACTCGGGTCAACAGCACTTCGTCTGGAGCGTCCAACCAAAAAGTCGATTCCCCCTTGAGGAGCACCCGCGCCTGCGCGGTTGTGACGATGCCTCCGCCAGTACTGATGATGACATCCTCTCCGACGAGTGAAGCGAGGCAGTCGGCTTCGAGTGCGCGGAAGACGACCTCCCCACGCTCGCGCAGTACCTCCTGGACGCTGGCCCCTTCACGATTGGCGAAGACGGCGTCGGTGTCACGAACGGGGCAGTTGAACGCCAGTCCCAGGGCCTGCGCCACCGTGGTCTTGCCCACGCCGGGCAACCCCACGAGGACAAGGCGCGCCATGACTACGCCGGCCGAGCGGCTGACGAGGTTGAGCCGAGCGTTGCGATGTAGGTGTCGTGGTTACGGACAAACTCTTCGAGGGAGTCACCACCGAATTTGCGGAGCGCCTCATTGGCCAGAACGAGGGCCAACATGGCCTCGGTCACTACGCCGAGCGCCGGCACTGCGGTAACGTCCGTCCGCTCCTTGAATGAGACCGTGGACTCGCCCGTCGATACATCAACGGTTTCGAGTACCGGGCGGTTGAGCGTAGCGAGGGGCTTCATCGCGACCTTCGCAATCAGTGGCGCACCCGAGGTCATGCCACCCTCGAGGCCTCCAGCGTGGTCGCTTCGCCGCACGAAACCACCGGAACGGGTTTCGTCGCCGTCAATGGCAATGGCGTCGTGCGCCTGTGAACCACGTTGTGCGGCCTGCGCCATACCGTCGCCAATTTCGACCGCCTTAACGGCCTGAATACTCATCAGCGCGCCGGCGATCAAGCCATCGAGCTTGCGGTCCCAGTGGACGTGACTCCCCAGACCCACCGGGACACCGTACGCGATGACTTCCACTATGCCGCCGAGCGAATCGCCGTCCTTGGCCGCTGCCTTGATCTCATCAATCATGGACGCGGCGCTCGTCGCATCGAAGCAACGGACCTCCGACTCGTCAATCTGCGCGAATTCGCCAGCCGTGGGTCGAACTCCGGCCGGTACCGCGGCGGCCCCGATGCGGACCACGTGGGAGCCAATCGTCACCCCGAGGTGCGACAAGAGGGTGCGGGCGAGGGCGCCGGCAACCACGCGGGCGGCCGTTTCGCGTGCACTCGCGCGCTCGAGAACGTCGCGGGCATCATCGAAGGCGTACTTTTGCATGCCGACCAGATCGGCGTGCCCAGGCCGGGGCGTCGTGAGTTTGTCGCTCGGCGTTCCGGGTGCGGCGGACATCTCCTGCTCCCACTTTGGCCATTCGGAGTTCAAAATCTCAATGGCGACCGGCGAACCGAGGGTGCGGCCGTGGCGAATACCGCCCGTTAGACGAATAATGTCGCGTTCGAAGCGCATGCGCGGACCGCGACCGTAGCCCAAGCGACGACGCGCGAGCTGGTCAGAAAGGACGCCCTCCGTGATCGGAAGGCCGGCGGGAAGACCCTCGACGATGACGGTGAGCGATGGTCCGTGGCTTTCACCAGCAGTAAGGAAGCGCAGCATTTTCCAATTCTAGGCGCTCCCGATTCTCCGCCGCGGCTACTGAGCGTCAGCGTAGAACGGATTCACGCCCGACGCGTGGTCGGTCACGTCGCGAACGTCGGTGAGCTCGGGAATCGCACTGCGCAACGCCGTCTCGATCCCCTGCGACAACGTCATACGACTCATCGCGCAGCCCTGACAACCACCGGACATCTTGATGTACGCCACCTTGGCCGCGTCGTCCATCGCGACGAGATCGGCCCGACCACCGTGGGAGGCGATCGAAGGATTCACCTGTTCATCGAGCACGCTGACCGCGAGCTGCGCCAGCGCTGACTCAATACCGAGGGCCAAAATTTCAGCGGGGACGCCAGGGTTGGCCTCTTCGGGGGTCGGGTGGTTGGGGTTGACCAACACCAATCCCCCACCACCATCAGCGGCGAATTCGAGACGACTTCCGCGTAAACGCGCGACGCTCGCTTCGGGGATGACAATGGTGACGCCCCCGTCTAGCCCAATAGCGGCACCCTCGGGAGCATCACTAATGTCGGAAAAGTAGAGGTCGTACGCGTAGCCATTGCCCTGCGTGCCGGTCACCTCCACGTAGAGGCCCAGGCCATCACTCGCCGCCTCCCCCGCCATGGCGTCGAGCACGACGTTGCGCGCCTCATCGGTCAGGGTCAGCACGTCAAAAGAAGTAGTCATACCTCCATTCTAAAGGTGCACCGCTCCGCGAGAACCAACTAAGTTCGTGCGGTGACGCAGAGCCCTCCCAGCACCCACGAGTGGATGACGTTTCGAGACCCCGGGGCGCAAACAACCTGGTTTGTTGACATCACGTTCCTCATTAGCAACTGGTCCTGCATTTTCGGCAACGGTTGTCAGGGTGTCCTCACCGGACCGGCGCCCGAGTTGGTTCAGGGGTGCTGCAGTTACGGTGCCCACTTCACCGACGAAGACGATCGTCAGCGCGTCGAACTCGCCGCCACACGTCTCACCGCCGACCAGTGGCAGTTCAAGAGCAAGGGGCGCGCTGGTACGACGCGAAAGACGGCTGGCGGCGAGCTCGTTACCAAACTCGTGCAAGATGCCTGCATCTTCCTTAATCGGCCTGACTTTCATCGCGGCGCGGGTTGCGCCCTCCACGTACTTGCCCTCGACACGGGAGAAAGTTACATCCCATTGAAGCCGGACGTGTGCTGGCAGGTGCCTCTGCGCAAGGAAGAGATCACCCTCGCGAGTGGCGACACACTCATGCGCATTGCGCAATGGGACCGGAGCGACTGGGGCGGGGGTGGCGAGGAGTTCCACTGGTGGTGCACCCAAGACGAAGGAGCCTTCACCGGTAAGGACCGAGTGGTGGACACTATGAAAGAAGAGCTCGTTGCCCTCATGAATCCGTGGGCCTACGAGCAGGTGCTCACCTACTGCAACGAAAGACGACGCAAGGCCACGGCACTACCGCACCCAGTGCTGCGACGTCGATAGGCCTATTCCGAAGCCAGCGGGTCTTCTTCAGCGAAGACGGTGCGGGGCAGCGAGCCAAGAATTTCGTCGTACCGGTCCTCTTCGACCAGGCACCATTCCGCGTGGACGTCTTCGGGAGCGGCACCACATTCCACGCAGGTCGTAGCGCGAGGACCAGTGGAACGCTTCATTTCGCGCGCTTCAACGAAACGGCGGTGGCGACCCTTTTTCACGTCAACTCCTCACTGGCTGCGGGCCAAAACTGGCGGCAGCCGAGGCTCATATCTCTTGAGCCGGACTTCCATACTACCAACTTGCTGCCGACGCGGAGCCCTATGGTGGTCGAGTGACTACTTCATTCGACCCCACTGAGATGATTCAACGCTTTCGCGATCGAGCCGACGCCGTTCGCCGCCGCGGCGTGCCACCCGTCGAAGGACCAGAACGCCAGCGTTTTATCGAAGCGTCGCGACTTGATTTCCAGGATTACGCCATGCTCGGTGATGCCATCGCCACGCTGACCGACGGTATTTTGCGACTCGAAATCGACTTGCGCCCGCCGAGCGACGCTTAGCCGGAGGTCACCACGGAGGCCCTCAGGGCACTCGCCAGAAGCGATCCAACACCACGCACCAAGAGGTTGATTGCCCGTCGCCGCTGTGGCTGCGAGCTTCCCGCGCGATAACACACTTGGGCGCCGCCACCGAGATCGTTGTAGGCCCCAGCCAAATCGGCGGTGAGCTGCGAGTCGGGCGTGGGTAACGCGGCGTTCGCCGCGAGCGTATCGACGCTCAACACGGCACACACCGTATGGAGTTCCTTGGTGGTGGTGGCCACCGTTCGTAGCCCCCGGGCCGCCGCCTCGGCGTCGTGACGCAACTGCTGGGCATTAACAGTGAAGTTACTCGTCTGCATCCACGACTTCGTCGCGGTCGAGGGGCTCTGAGTGCCACAACCGGCGAGGAGCACGCCGGCCATCAAGAGGAGCGCGACACGCCTCACGCGGCGACGATGAGGTGCAACTCGCGACGACCTCGACGCACGACAAGGTACCTACCATGGAGTGCCTGGTCGAGGTTGATGGTTTCATCAACGGCCACACGTCGGTTGTTGACGTAGACGCCACCCTGCTCGAGGAAGCGACGAGCCTCCCCCTTCGACTTCGCGAGCGAGCAACGCACAAGGGCATCGGCGGGGTCAATGCCGGTGAGCAGTTCGTCCCGCGCGAACGTTGAGGACGGCGCGTCGGCCATGGCCACGAGCAGCATCGCCTCATCAAGTTCGGCTATTGATTCGGAAAAGAGCGCTTCACCCGCGCGCTGAGCGGCCACGGCCGCATCCTCGCCGTGTACCAGTGCGACGACGGCATTGGCCAGGGCCCGTTGGGCCAATCGATCCTGTGGCCGCTGCGCCGTCGCCTCATCGAGTCCTTGAATGGTGTCGTGGTCGAGGAAGGTGAAGAATCGTAACAAGGTGGCAACGATCTGATCGTCCGCGTTGAGCAAGAACTGGTGCAGCGCAAAGGGCGGGGTCAGTTCGGCATCCAGCCAGACCTTCTGGTTCCCGCCCTCCGACTTACCAAATTTTTGCCCATCGGCCCGCAGCAACAGTGGTGAGGTGAGTCCCGCCGCACCCGTTCCCGTTACCTTGCGAATGAGCTCAGTGCCCATTGTGATATTGCCCCACTGATCAGAGCCGCCGAGCTGAAGCGTGCAGCCGTGGTCGACGTTCAGGCGAAGGAAGTCGTAGGCCTGCAGCAGCATGTAGGAAAATTCTGTGAAAGAAAGCCCCACGTCTTCGCGGTCGAGTCGGCTCTTGACCGAATCTTTCGCAATCATCTGATTCACCGTGAAGTGCTTGCCCACGTCACGGAGGAAGTCGGTAAGGGAGATGGTGGTTAACCACGACGCATTATTGAGCAGCAAGGCTTGTGAGTTACCCGCACGTGGAGAGAAATCGAGAAACCGCGTGAGCTGTTCGCGGATTCCCGCCACATTGGCCTCGAGCTGCTCCCCCGACAGGAGCGGACGCTCAGCAGCCTTGAAGCTCGGGTCGCCAATCATGCCCGTACCGCCACCAGCCAGCGCAATTGGCCGATTACCCGCCATTTGTAACCGTCGAAGGTTGCACAATTGGAGCAGACTGCCGAGGTGCAACGACGATGCGGTCGGGTCAAAACCAATGTAGGCAGTAACGCCGCCGGCACTTAGGCGGTCGAGCACCCCTTCGTCGGTGGACTGGTGCACCAGTCCACGAAATTCCCAGTCAGCGCGCAAACTCATTGGCACAGTCTAGAAGTCGGCACTCGGCCCAACCCTCTCAAAAGGAACTTGTCGCCGTCGGTCCGTGAATCTTCAACCACAGCACCCACGCGTTCCACCAACCGGCGACCTCGGCGACCCCAATGCCAATCAACATGATCCCACCAAGCAGACCAATTAATTTCGCGTGCCGGCGGAGCCAGCCCGACGCGCTAAGCATCCATTCTGATGCGAGGGCGCCCACTACAAAGGGCAGACCGAGTCCGAGGCAATAGGCAAAGGCGAGAATCGATCCGCGCGCCGCCGTAGCCCCCGACGACTGGGAAGCGAGGCCCAGAATTGCACCGAGCGTGGGACCAATGCAGGGCGTCCAGCCCAGCGCAAACAAGACGCCGAGCAAGGCCGCGCCCATTACCGACGCACGGGGCAATCGGTGGCTCCGGCGCTCCCGCTGTAGCCACGACGACGGCCACCAGCCAGCAAAGAAACAGCCCAGCGCAATCGTGATCACGCCGAAGGCAATGGCCAGCGTCCGCTGGTGGGCACTGAGCGTTGCCCCGAAGGCGCCAAAGAGTGCACCAAAGGACACGAACACGGAAGCGAATCCGAGCACGAACGCTATCGAGCCCAGTACGGCACGTCCTCGCCCACCACGGGCGACACTCGCCCCGGTCGCCCCACTCAAGAACGCGAGATACCCCGGCAACAGTGGCAAGACGCACGGTGACAAGAATGAGAGAAGACCAGCGGCAAACGCCAGCGGAAGTGCGGCCAGCAGTGATGCCGGCAGCGCGGCTACGAGAGGAACCATTGGGCGATGGCCTCGTTCAGGGCGTGGTGATGCGCGACATTTTCGTCGCGTGATGGTACGGCGGCAACAACGACCGTGAGGCCGGTGCGATCAAGTCCTGCCACTAGTGAGGTCGTCAGTTCATTCACCGTGGTGACCCGCTCGGCGTGGTGGCCAAACGAATTCGCTACCCGAACCAAGTCGTGGTGACGATCGGTGGCGAAGAGTTCCTCGAATTGGTCACTGCCGAGTGCGCTGGCCTGCGGGAGGAAGTTGAAAATGCCGCCACCGCGGTTGTCGACCACGACCAGTACCGCTGTGCCGCGAACGCCGTCGACCAGTGCCGAGACATCGTGCAAAAACGTCACGTCGCCGACGAGCCCGAGTGCGCGGTCTCCCGACGCGACACCGAGAACGGTAGAGACGACACCATCAATGCCGTTGGCCCCTCGGTTCGAGAAGACGGGCGTGACCCGCGAAGGAGCCCACCACTCAACGTCGCGAACTGGCATCGACGACCCCACTACCAGCGGCACTCCCGCCTCGATGCCGGCTTCGACCACGGTGCGGGCCACGGCAATTTCGCTCATGGCATCGCCCAGTGCACTCGTCACGTTTTCACCAACAATGCGCGACGCGCTCGCCCACTGCTGGACAAAGGCCATAGAGCCGCGCATCTGAGTAGCGCGAACATCGGGTAGTCCGGGCAGGCGATCGCCAATGATGCCGTCGGGGTCCGAGAGGAAGCCGGCCCCGGTGAAGCCCACCACTCGGGGCGACCATTCACGCAGACGTTGGGCGAGCACTTTCGAAGCGGGCATTCCCCCCAGGCGAACCACGATGTCGGGGCGTAACGCGGTCGCGCGAGTGCCGTCGCGCACCAATGGGTCGGCATAGGGCAAGGTGTGTGGCACGGTAGCGTCGCCGATGACGGCCCACTGCAGACTCCACAGTTCCTGGACGACGGACGCGGAAACGCCCGCCCCGACGACGCACAACACTCGGGCATCATTAACTTCGAAGGCGGAGCGGAGTGCCGGAATAACCGGAGCAAAGACCCAGGGATCGTTGTCGTCGCGGCCTTGCGGCAGCGCGTCGACATCACCCATCAGGGGCTCAATAAACGAGAGATTGGCGTGCACCGGCCCCGAGGGACGGTCATCAAATCCCCGAGCGGCGCGCCATAATTGACTCGCGAGTGGCCTCCACGAGCGACGAGCCTCATCGCGAGGCACCCCGGGCTCCGCGAAGAGGCGCACCATAGGTCCAAACAGCTCGGTTTGCGCAATAGTTTGCGGAGCCCCGACACCACGAAGTTCCGGCGGGCGGTCCGCGGTCAGGATGAGGAGAGGCACGCGAGACAAATCGGCCTCAGCTACCGCCGCGTGGAGCTCCGCCGCGGCCGTGCCACTCGTGACCAGCACGGCGACCGGGCGGCGGGTAACCAATGCTCGGCCAATCGCGAAGAAGGCCGCCGACCGCTCATCAATTCGCACGTGACAACGAAGATCACCTCGAGAGGCGAACGCCAGGGCCAGCGGTGTTGACCGGGAGCCCGGACAGATTACGACGTCCAAGAGACCCGCCCGAACCCATTCGTCCACGAGAGTGGCACAGAAGGTCGCTTGGACGGTGCTGACCGGTACGCTCACGGGTATGGGACTCCTGACTACGGACCACCGCGGCGATGGTCCAGATGTGGTGTGGCTCCACGGCTTTACGCAAACACGCGCGACGGCCGAGCCCTTCCTCTCCATTCTGGCAGGAAACCACCGAATTATGACCCCCGACCTTCCCGGCCACGGTGACAGTGCCGCCGTCGTCGCATCACTCGAGGAAACGGCAACATTGGTGCAGGCCCTCCGGCCGCCGGGATTGTCGTCGCTCGGCGGCTATTCGCTCGGCGGACGCGTCGCCCTCCACGTGGCACTCGCCCAGCCGGACACGGTTCGGTCGTTGGTGCTCGTGTCCACTTCAATGGGCATTGCCGATGATGCACTGCGCCGCGATCGACTCCGCCGAGACGAAGCCCTGGCCCAGCGGATTCGGGTCATCGGTGTCGAGGCATTCCTTCACGAGTGGCGCAGTTTGCCACTGTTTTCGACCACGCCAGACGCGGCGTGGGGGGTGCGCAGTCGTGACGGCGAGGGGCTCGCGAGTTCCCTCGAACGGGCGAGCGTTGGGGGCCAAGCATTCCTCGGTCCCCACCTCGCGACATTGACTATGCCGGTGCTACTGGTCTACGGCACACTGGACCAAAAGTACGCGCACGCCGCCCGAGCAATGGCCGACCTCCTACCGAATGCGACGCTCGCCCCCATCGAGGGGGCCGGCCACGCGGTTCATTTGGAGCAACCAGAGCGAGTAGCGGCCGTGGTCGGCGCATTCTTACTTAACGAGTAACGAGAAACCACACCGTCGCGAAAGCGCCAGTAGCGAGTTGTGCTCGGGCCGATAACTTAAGCAGGGGCAGCAGCTCGCGACCCGCCTTGGGCGAGAAAGCGATTTGCAGCGCGGGGATGTACACGACAAGTGCGACGGCCGCCACCGCTGGGGCACCACCGTACAGGGCGCCAAGCACTGTGGCCAGCACGCACACCCCGTACAGCACGGCACCGTTGCGACGACCAACGCGGGCCGCGAGCGTCCGCTTCCCTGATTCCCGGTCGCCCTCGATATCGCGCAAATTGTTGGCCTCGAGCAGCGCACAGGCCATGGCACCGGTCACCAGACCCCACCACCACACGTGAAGTGGCATCTGGTTATGTTGGGCGAAGGCCGTACCGACCGTCGCTACGAAACCGAAGTAGACCAGTACGAAGAGCTCGCCGAGACCCAAATAGCCATAGGGCTTCGGACCCCCGGTGTAGAGCCAGCCGGCCGCTATGGCGGTTGCGCCAATGACGACGAACCACCACGTCGTCCGCGAAGCCAACACCGCACCCGCCACGCCGGCGACGGCGTAACAGAGGAATGCCGCCTGTTTCACCCGCGCTGCTGGTACCAGACGCGATGCGGTCAGTCGAAACGGGCCGACCCGAACTTCGTCGGTACCACGAATGCCATCGGAATAGTCATTTGCGTAGTTGGTGCCAACTTGCAAGAACAGCGCCACGAGCAGACTCAGCGTGGTGGTGGTCACGTTGATACCGCGCCCGGCCAACGACGCGCCAATGGCGACGGGCACCGCGGCGGCGGGCAACGTACGAGGACGAGCCGCTTGCCACCAGCGATCGACCGGACCGGGAATCGTACTCATGGTCGCTTCGGGAATCGAGAGAAGTCTGGCGCGCGGTGTTCCACGAAGGCATTGCGCCCCTCTTGCCCCTCCTCAGACATGTAGAACAGCATCGTGGCATCACCGGCCAACTGCTGAATACCCGCCAAACCATCCTCGGCGGCATTGAAACCCGCCTTCAGCATGCGCAGGGCCAGCGGCGACAACGTCAAAATCTGACGACACCACGCGACGGTCTCCCGTTCGAGGTCGTCGAGTGGCACGACAGTGTTGACCAGACCCCAGTCCAGCGCCTGTGTTGCGTTGTACTGACGGCACAGGAACCACACTTCCTTCGCTCGCTTTAGCCCGATGGTGTTTGCCAACAGCGACGATCCGTACCCGCCGTCGAATGAGCCCACTCGTGGCCCAGTTTGGCCAAAACGAGCGTTCTCGGCGGCAATACTGAGGTCGCAGACCAGGTGCAAGATGTGTCCTCCACCAATGGCGTACCCAGCAATCTGCGCAATTACCGGTTTCGGCAAACGGCGAATTTGCACCTGGAGGTCGAGAACATTGAGCCGCCCCACACCCTGCTGGGCGACCTCGTCATCGCCAATGTACCCGTCGTCACCTCGAATCTTCTGGTCACCACCGGAGCAGAACGCGTCGGGTCCGGCACCGGTGAGCACAATTACGCCAACACTGGTGTCGTTGCGAGCCCGTTCAAAAGCGTTAATCAATTCGAACAACGTTTGGGGGCGAAAGGCGTTGCGACGTTCCGGACGATTGATGGTGATGCGAGCAATCCCCTCGGCCACCTCGTAGATGATGTCGACGTACGTATGGGCCACCTGCCACGTCGGCAGAGGAAGCGAGCGAAACTGCTCAACGGGATCAATCGGGTCGCCAGAAATAACGGTGGTAGCCATTAACCCACGCTACCGGTCAGCTCACGCGTACTCGGCATTACTTCTAGGCTGAGTGAGTGACCTCCCTCCTCGCGCTTGACCTCCCACTTGGCCCGACCCTCGTTGAGGAACTGACCGAATGCGCGATGACGAGCCAGGCTTTCTGCATCATTGACCAGCGCCTCTCCCCTCGGGCCCGCGAGGCCGCCCTCGTCGCACTGGGTGCTACCCACGTCCGAGACGACAGCGGAACGACGACACTGAGTACCGGCGCAGGCGTTGATGAGGGCGACGCGCTCGTCATGTTGACGTCGGGCTCCAGTGGGGCGCCCAAAGCAGCCATTCACACGTGGGAATCGCTCATCGCCAGCGCTGCCTTGACCCAGTCAACGCTGCGTGGTGAGGTCGCACCCATCTGGATGAGCTGCTTGCCCCCGTCGCACATTGGTGGTCTCGCCGTTCTGCTTCGGTCAGTTCTCAACGACGCCGAACTACGTTTTGGTGACGATCTCTCCAGCGGACCGACCATGGGGGCGACCCATATCGCCGTGGTTCGACCTCAGCTTGCTCGCTACGACCTCTCGGAGTATCAGGTCGTGCTCGTGGGCGGTGCCAAACCGCCGAGCGACGTTCCCGCCAACGTTCGCGCCACATGGGGGCTCACCGAGACGGGATCGGGCATTGTCTACGACGGCCTGCCCCTCCCCGACGTCGAGGTGCGCTCCTTGAATGGCGAACTCTGCGTTCGCACACCAACCCTCTTTCGCTCCTACCGCGATAGCGCGAGGCCCGCAGTGACCATTGACGGGGTGGAGTGGTTCCCGACCGGCGACGCCGGTGATGTGATTGACGGTCGCGTCTCGGTGCGGGGTCGACTGGCCTTCGTCATCACCACGGGGGGGGAAAAGGTGTGGCCCGACGATGTGGAGCAACTCTTCGCCACCGCTTCGGGCGTCCGCGACGTGGCCATCACGGGCGTCGACGACGATGAGTGGGGGCAGCGGGTTGTCGCCCTCGTGGTCGCCGACTCCCCCATCGATGACGAATTAAAGCGCCTCGCCCACGAACACATTGGCCCGTGGGCGAAACCGAAAGAGATCCGGTACGTCGCGGCAATTCCCCGCACGGCGAACGGCAAGATTCGCCGCGACGCGCTCGCTCACCTGCACTAGTTCGCGTTTACTTAGTCAAACCGGTGATCGTCCCGAGCAAGCTTTCGACGGTGTAGGTGCTCGTCGGGTCGTCGCGAACGATTGACCCCAGTCGCAACACGACAATCCGGTCACAGACCTCCAGGACGTGAGGGAGTGTGTGGGATATGAACAGTACGCACAGCCCTTGTTCGCGAGCGGCACGAATCACATTCAGTACCTCTTGTGACTGACGAGCCCCGAGGTGGTTCGTTGGTTCATCAAGAATGATGACATTCTTGGCCCACATCACGGCGCGACCAATAGCCACCGCTTGGCGCTGTCCGCCGGACAAGTCCGACACCGTCTTGCGGCCGGCTGGTACCGAGATACCCACCTTGTCCAGCTCTTCGAGTGCTTTGCGTTCCATCGATCGCTGGTCGAGAAAACCCAGTCTCCCCAACGGTCCACTTCGACGTAATTCACGCCCGAGGAAGATATTGGATCCGATGGTGAGATGCGGTGCCAGACCAGAGTCCTGGTAGAGGGTTTCGATGCCCGCCTCCATCGAGTCGTGGGGTGACTTCCAGTGCCGGGCCTCGCCATTGACGAGCAGCTCTCCCTTATCGGGTGCATGGACGCCAGAGATGACCTTGATTAGCGTTGATTTACCGGCACCGTTATCACCAACGAGTCCAATAACCTCACCAGCGTGAGCCTTGAAGCTCACGTCAGTCAAGGCTTGGACTGAGCCGTAGGACTTTGAGATGTTGCGCAGTTCGAGAAGTGGGACGTTGCTCATCGACGGCTCCTTGTGCCTCGAAGTACCTGCAGACCAGCAGCGATGGCGATGATGGCACCGACCACTACTTGATTCCACGTGGGTGGGACATTTATAAAGACGAGTCCATCGGTGACAATCGTCAAGATGGCGCAGCCGAGCAGGGTGCCAATGACATTCCCTATTCCGCCAGTGAGTGAGACGCCACCAATAACGACGCACGCAATGGCCTCGAGGTTGGCAGTCGCGTCAGTGGTAGGCGAACCAGATCCGATACGAATGAACCAGAACATACCCACGAGCCCCGAGAGAAAGCCCGAGAGAACGTAGATCGTCGCAATGTGGCGCTTCACATTGATACCGGCGGCGCGAGCGGCAAAGTCGTTCGAACCAATAGCGAAGGTGTACCGGCCGTAGCGGGTGAAATGCAAGACAATGCATGTGATGACCGCAACCGTCAACACGATGAGTGACAGCCACGTGAAAATCCACCATCCGGTGGAACTCCAAATAATGGCCGGCTGATTGTTGCCAATGTCGCCGCCGCCCGATACCACCAGTGCGTAGCCCGCACCGGCGCTCAATGTAATCAGCGTCGCGACGAACGGCACCATTTTCATGACGGAGATCAAGAAGGCGTTGATAGCACCAACCAGTACACCCACCAGGGCGCAGATGAGGGTGCCGAGAAGTAGTAGCGGGGCCTGGCCCATGTGCCCTTGGTAGTGATTCATCACCTCGGCGCCGATGACCCCGGAAATGGCAACCGTCGAACCAACGGAGAGGTCAATGCCACCCGAGACAATGACGTACGTTTCGGCAATGGCCAGCAGGACGAGGCCACTGAAGTCAACGACCAGACTCGAAATTTCGCCGGTAAGGAAAAACCGTGAGTTTTGCGAACCAAAATAAAAGAACAATGCAATAAAGACCAGCAGCAGAATCGTGAGCTGATTGGTCAAAAGGGCGCCAACGGACGATCCCTTTTTTACGGGGGTGGCCTGAGTAGCTCCCGCCGGTGACTGTACTGACATACAAGACTTCCTTCACTCCCCGAGGGGCGTCCTTAGGTAGAAAAAGACGGCCCTCAAGCGCCCCAAGGGGAGGCACTCGAGGGCCGTCTTGTAAACAACTACGCCGTAGCGTAGACCCACTTCGCGAGGGTAGCGGCGCTGCTTGAGGGAGTCAAGACAGGGTTCGCCAACTGCGTGAGGTGAGGGACGTGCTGCTTCATAGCGGCCTTGTAGGCGTACAGCACGGCCAGCATGCCTTCGGTCTGCGGCTGCTGCGAGATGATGCCAGCCAAGGTGCCAGCCTTCAGGCTGTCCTCGTTGCTCTTGTACGCGTCGTAGCCGACGACCTTGATGGTCGAGACAGCACCCTTGGCAGCAACAGCAGCGGTAGCGCCTTCGGCGTCGGTACCGTCAACGGCGAAGATACCAACCAGGTTGTTGGCCGCGATTTCCTGTTCGAAACCACTCTGGGCCTTAGCAGGGCTGGACTGCGACACGACAGCCTGGAGGAGCTTCATGTTGGGGTACTTGGCCTTGACCTGGTCGTTGAAGCCCTTCACGCGAGCGGCGTCAGTTGACGTGGTCAGCGACGACACACCAACGGCCACGGCGCAGGTCGAGGACGACGTGCAAGCGGTGGAGTAGTTGATGGCCTTGGCCAATGCGTCAGCGGCGGCCTGGCCACCCTGGTAGTTAAAGCCCGTCACCCACGCCGAGATGTTGCTCTGATTCGCGTTGCCCGAGTCAACGTTGACGACTGGAATGCCAGCCTTCACAAACTGTGACGTGATACCGGCAAGAGCCTTGGTGTCGGTCGGAGCAATAACGATGGCGTTGGGCTTCTGCGAGTACAGCTGCTCAAGGATCGGCAACTGCGTCGAAGGCGAGTACTGCGATGGGTTACCGGACCAGATCAGGTTGACACCCAACTTGGCAGCCTCTGCGTACGCACCGATCGACATCGAGATGAAGAACGGGTCGGCTTCAGCACCGACGTTGAAGGCGATAGTCATCTTTGGCTTAGCGGCCGAAGCGGCGGTAGCGGTGCCTACGATCGCGGCGAACGCCGAAGCAACCAGGGTCGATGCCGCAGCAGCACCCTGAATAAAACGCATGGAACGTGATTTCATTGTTTTCCCCCCTTGCCAACCGGTAGAGACCATCTCACCGATATCGGACAACGTTGTCTTCACAATAACGAAGCACGCCATCGTTGTCAAACACTGACCTCGCATTTTTTTGAAAGGTTACGAAAGGCTGATTTCGCCTGATCCACGCTGACGAAGTTCGGTGGAAATAATCAAACGCTCGGCAGGACCGCTTTCCCCTCGCAGCCGTCGAAATAAGAGGGACGCCGCCATGTGGCCGATGCGCCAGGGGTCCTGCGCGACAACCGTCACACCGGGTCGCAGGAGGTCGGCGAGGAGAAAATCGTCGAAGCCAATCAGGGCGACTTCGTCTTCCTTGCCGGCGGTACGGAGAGCCCGAACGGCAGCAATTGTGAGCATGTTCTGTCCTGTGAACAGGGCGGTCGGCGGATTGTCCATTGCTAGCATTGCCGCCACTGCGGCCTCAGCGGCATCGAGAGAGCGAAGATTCTTGACCATCAAGGTCGGGTCAATCGCCAGGTCCAGACTCGCGAGGGCGTCACGGTACCCGCGGAAGCGCTCTTGGGCCGTCACAATTGTCGAGAGGTCGCCGAGGTAGGCGATTCGTCGGTGTCCGTGCGAAGCCAAGTGTTGCACGGCCTCCACGGCCCCCGCGTACGAGTCGGACATAACGCAGTCGGCTCGAAGATCGACTGGTGGCCGGTCGATAAACACGATGGGTGTTCCCGCCTGTTGCTCAATTTCGAGATACTTGTGGTCGTGACTCGCGGGCGCAATGACGATGCCGTCAACCCGGTGTCGAATCATCGTCCCGACGAGCTGTGGCTCCCGACTCGGGTCCTCGTCAAAGCTCCCGCCCAGAACTGTGAAGCCCTCTTGCATTGCTGCTTCTTCAATCGCCCGATAAATTACCGCCGAGAATGGGTTCGAAAGGTCCTCGAGCAAGACGGCAATCTGCGACGACCGTCGATCGCTGCGACGCAGTGCGCTCGCCCCAAAATTGGGTTGGTAGCGAAGTTCGGTGACGGCGGCGAGGACGCGCTCAACCATGTCCGCATTGACGGTGGACTCTTCATTAATGACTCGAGACACCGTCTTCAGACTTACGCCGGCCAACGCCGCCACGTCTTTCATGGTGGCGCGGGATGATGAAGTCAAGGGCGTGGGCATGGTGTTCAGTTCTGTCGAAAGGTAGTCACTTTCCATGGTAGATGGGATAACGTTGTCTCGCAACAGGCCACTGAGGGTCTGACTTCATGGAAGGCTTGGCTGTGGGCGCGGACACCGTTGTCATTGGTGAAAATCTCGTTGACCTCTTGGTGCACAGCGACCATGTTGAGGCCGTCGTGGGCGGCGGTCCACTCAACGTGGCCCGTACGTTGGCCCGACTGAACTCGCCCGTAACGCTCGTCAGCGGTATTTCGGGTGACGCATTTGGCAGCACCATCCGATCGGCTTTGGTGGCAGATGGAGTGTCACTCGCGGACAACGCCGTCAACTCACTGCCCACAACCATGGCGGTGGTGACGCTGGACCCCGCCGGCCCGCGGTACCACTTTCACTTGCAAAACACCGCGGCTTTCGACGTCGCGCTCCCCACGGTGGCTGACGCTCGTGCCCTCTACGTTGGCACCCTCGGTCTCATCGTTGATCCGATGGCGAGCGTCAGCGAGGCGGCATTCGTAGGCGCCCCATCGTCGACACTCCGCATTATTGATCCGAACTGTCGACCCAGCGCCACCGCTGATCCCGACGGCTTCCGCGCCCGCCTCAGTCGGCTCTTCGGGGTCGCCGACGTCGTCAAGGTGTCCGTCGAAGATCTTGACTTTCTCTATGGGCCGGGCGACCATAGTCGGGCCCTGACTCTGCTCGAGGCCGGCGCCACGATGGTGGTAGTCACTGATGGACCTGAGCCACTGAGCGTGTGGCATCGCGACTACCGTCTGACGGTTCCCGTGGTGCCCGCAAAGGTCGTTGATACTGTCGGCGCTGGAGATTCGTTTATTGGCGGCTTCATCGCGTGGTGGCTTGGCCACCACCTCTCCCCCGCAGACCTCGCGACTGCACCACTCGTACGGTCAGCCATCGAGGCGGCGAGCGATATTTCGCGACGCACCTGTGAACAAGCCGGGGCGAACCCGCCCTACGCCAGTGAGCTCGCCGGACTAGAGGCGTGGGACTGGCTGTAGTTGGTCCATGACCCACGTCATCGTGTCCATGATGGCGATGGATTCATCGAGCGGCATGATGGGGCTCTCGAGTAGGCCGAGCGTGAGACAGCGGGCAACCTCTTGTGCTTGGTAGTGGAGGCCGCGGCCCTGCGTCTCGAAGGTGTAGCGAGTGGACTCGCCCACACGGGGAATCAGCGTGAAGCTGGTCGGGGCGTAAAAGTCGCCGTCAATTTCAATTCTGGCCTCAGTTCCGGTGATGCAAGCTCGAGTTGAGCTGCGAGCCGCCGACGTTGTGGTGAGCACCGCGTGGGCCCCGGAGTCGTAGCCGAAGAGCATCGAACACTGGCCATCAACCCCCGTGAAGGCGGGGTCAACCATGGCGTGTCGACGGGTGGGCTGCCCGAGCACCATCGAGGCAAAGGAAATGGGATAGACGCCCAGGTCGAGCAGAGCGCTGCCGCCAAGTTCTGGAGCGAAGAGACGTGACGTGGGGTCTTCGGCGAACCATTTGCCATGATCAGCCTCGAAGGTCGTGATGCGACCAAGAGCTCCGGTCGCGATAATCTCCCTCAGCGCCACCACGTGCGGCAGGAAACGTGTCCACATCGCTTCCATCGCGAACAGGCCCTTCGCTCGCGCGAGCGACACGAGTTCCCGCGCTTCGTCTCCCGTCATCGTGAAGGCCTTTTCGACCAGTACCGGCTTGCCGTGTTCGAGTGCCATAGTGGCGTTCGCTACGTGCATGGGGTGCGGAGTGGCGATGTAGACCGCGTCGACCGATGGGTCAGCGCACACCTCGAGATAGGAACCGTAGGGCGTTCCACCGAATTCTTCTGCGAAGAGCGTCGCACTGTTTGTCGTCCGCGAGCCCACCGCGGCGACCTCGCCTTCGCTGATGAGGCCGAGTCCCTCGGCAAACGTTCGCGCAATCTTGCCCGTGCCAATGATGCCCCACCGTACCGTCGTCGCCATGACTCTCCTTTGCTCGCTTTGACGATAGTGGAGGGGGCCGACGAAACCCTTAACCTAGGGAGATGCCACTGCTTCGTGACCAACCGGCCCTCGCCTCTGCCTATCTCGCGTCGCATCGCGAGAATCCCGTCGAGTGGTGGTCATGGGGCGAGGATGCCTTCGAAGAAGCCTCTCGCCGCAACGTGCCGATCTTTTTGTCCGTCGGGTACGCGGCGTGCCATTGGTGCCACGTCATGGCGCACGAATCATTCGAGAACCCCGCCATCGGCCAGCAGCTCAATCGTGACTTTGTGGCCATCAAGGTAGACCGTGAAGAACGTCCCGACGTCGACCAGGTCTACATGGCCGCCACACAATTGATCAGCGGCCACGGCGGTTGGCCAATGTCCGTGTTCCTGCTACCAGATGGCCGACCCTTCACGGCGGGCACCTACTACCCTCCCCAGGACCGTGGTGGTCAGGTAGGTTTTTCACGCTTGCTCGACGCTATTGCGCTGGAGTGGCGTGAACGCCACGACGAGATCACGTCGCAAGCAGCCTCGCTCGCAACCGCCGTTCGTCGGGAAGTAGCGTTCATCGACGCTCTCGCCCCGCGGCACGAGGCGCTGGACCTCGCAGCCACCCGCCGAATTCTGGCCCTTGACATCGCTGAGGTCACCGATGCAATGGGTGGCCACAGCGCCCCTCGTTTTCCCCGGCCCAGCTTTATTCGCGCGCTCCTCCAGGGTGGCTACCCCGACGTGGCCACCACTATCCTTCGGGCGATGGCCTTCGAGGGGCTGTACGACCACATCGAGGGTGGGTTTGCTCGCTACAGCGTCGACGCTTCGTGGCACGTCCCGCACTTCGAACAGATGTTGACGGATCAAGCACTCTTGACACTTATTTACGCTGAAGCGGCGATATCTACGGGTACCGATGAGTGGCATGACGTCGCCCTTGCCACCGCTCGTCGGATTCGCGATGCCTTCGCTGTCCCCGGCGGCTACGCCTCCGCCCTCGACGCTGACGCTGGTGGCGTTGAGGGCTCGCACATCACGTGGTCCGTCGATGACGTTACCCACGCCCTCAACGACGCTGGCCTCGGTGACGTGGCCGACGAGGCCCTAAAGCGCTGGCGTATCTCGACTCCAGGTCTTTTCGAAGGGCGCTCGATTCCTCGACTCCTGGCCCAAGCCCCCTTCCGCACGCCCCCTTCATTGGCCGAGGCTCGCGAGGTATTGCGCCGCGTTCGAGCCTCTCGACCACAGCCTGCGCGCGACGACAAGGTCGTCCTCGAGTTCAACGCCATGGTGGTTCGAGCATTTCTGGCCCTGCACGACAGTGAGTTCACGGACGCCGCGCTGCGTTTGCTCAGCCAGCTGGAGGTGGGCCATTTTGTTGGCGGCACGTGGTGGCGTACCGCCGAGAACCACGTCCACGCCACGGCCGCCGATCTCAGCTGGCTGATTGACGCCGCCCTTGATGCTTTTGAGTCCACCGGTGACGACCACTGGCGCCTCCTCGCGCGGCGCGTGAGCATCACCCTGCTCGACCACTTCTGGGACGGCGAACTCCCGACCGCGGCGGCACCCGCAGTGGGTCGTGGCATTTTTGCGTCGAGCGACCACGTGACCGACGTCTTCCTCCGCCCCAAGGAGGTCTTTGATGGAGCCACGCCGTCGAGTCATGCGGTCGCCACGCGAGCACTCGCTCGACTCGCTCTCGTCGACGGCGACAGTGACCTACTCTGTGTCGCTCAGCGCCTCGTCACAGTGGCCGGCGAAGTCATCGCCACTCACCCACGCAGTGTCGTAGATCTCGTCGATGCTGCCGGCTTCGCCTTCGACGGCATCGAGATTGTGGTGCCTGGTGCGACGTCACCGCTCGCCCAGCACGTACGATTGCACCCTGTGCCACGTGCTGTCCTTATCACCGGAACTGGAGCGTCCCCGCTTCTTCGCGATCGCCGTGATGGCGTTGCCTACGTCTGCCGTGGGGGTGTCTGTCAGACTCCCGTGACTAGTGTTGCCGAACTCGAACACCTTCTCGGAGCGATCCGCTGATGGCCTTTCGCCGTGACCCCAGCGCCCGCGCCATCAAGGAATTGGTTGAGGGCATGCCCCCTCGCAGCGAGGTGCCCGATCAGCCTGGCGACCACGTCTTCGGCCTCGTACTCGGATCCACCACCGAATCCACCACCGTGGTCGACCTTGCCTCTCACGCCATTATGCGTTGGCGCATTCCGTGGCCGGCCGGTGTGGCCTCCGACCTCACGCTCTTTGACGTGGTCGAGGGTACTCTCGCTGAGACGATTGAACGGAACGACCTCGCACAGCCCGAGGCGGTGACGTTGGTCGAACTGCCACGTCGCCTCGGCACGTACCGCGGACGGCGCGTTCGGTCATGGCTGGAGGCCCTAGCCACACCCGGTGACGGCCCCCTCTTCGGTTTTCGTGGCCCCAGCGCTCCGTATTGGGAGTTCCGCGGCGAGCGTCCAAGCGTGGCTCTCGTCGCCCCCGATCAAAGCCCCCAACTGATGCGTCGCTTCGACGATGGGTCGACGTGGGTGCGATTCGGATGGATTGGCGATGACATCTGGTTACTCTGCGAGGACCAGCACGCTATTCGCACCATTGAGGCCACGCGACGAAACACGCTTTCGGGAAAAGATCTGGCGACGGCACTAGGGTTTCGCCCCACGTACGTACTGGTCACGCTCAGTGAACCCGTTGACGGGCACACCTACAAGAGCTGCACCGGCCTCTTACCGCGCGGCTGAATTATTTAAACAGTTTGCCGGAGGCCAAGGACTCGGCCATGGCCCAGCCGAAGACAACGAGGCGCTGGCCGGCTGTGGCGTCCACGTTCTCGAAGAACGTCGCGGCACCTTCGGGAATTGCTCCCTTGCTGGCTACGTAATCGAGACCACCCACGGGAGTGGATCCGACCGACATGATGAACGTCTTGTCGTCGATGGCCTTTTCCGAGCCGAAGCGCTTCGCCAAACGACGACCCCATGCACGGTCCTCACCCGTTGGCCGGTAGTCCAGGCGAGGAACAATTTCTTGCAGGCCGTTGAAGGCGCGGTAGCCGTCAGCGGCCAGCAGGCGCGAACCGAGGAGAACGTCTTCATCGGGGAAGGCGAGAAGGGCACGACGGAACTGGTCGTGCAAAATTACCTTGAGGGTTTGGTCGGATTTGGCGTTACGGTCCACCAGCATGACGCCCACCAGCAGCGATGGAGTACCACCGATGCGCTCGAGCGTACAAAAGGCGTAGCCCCGAAGTTTGTCGTTCTCCCGGGCTTGGGTGACCAGCACCCACTCGTCTCGCTGCTTGGACAAAAAGCCAATGTCGAACTGTGGTTCGCGCTCGGCGCAGAGGTCGGCCATTTCGGCTAACTCAACATCGCTCAGTGCCGTTGTATCTTTGGTCGTAACGCTAAATGCCATGCTAGACAGTCTACGGCTCTTTCTGGGGGTCGAAAAAACGGCTACCCGTGGATGACGTGGCGACCGAATTCACTGCGTAGATCAGGCACAACGGCAGCGATGGCGACATTGAAATCCTCGCCTAGTTGAAAGGCCTGCCCCCCCTCGCCTACTTCGAGCACCACGGGAGATGGGCCGGGGTACTGGACCAAAATCTCCTTGAGCGTCGCGATGGTGGTGGCCGTCAACTGGTCGGGCACAAAACGCAAGCGAAGTTCGCGTGGTCCGGTATCTGCCTTGACCACTTCAATTTTCGTCGCGGAGTATCGGGGCTCATCGCCGTCACGGTCGTCGATGCGCACGGTAACCACGACGATGTTGTCCTTGGTCAGCATGGGGCTCAACGTCTCAAAGCCTTTCGACGAAACGTTGACCTCGAGCGAGCCACCCAGGTCTTCAATGCGGGCTCGGGCGTAGGCCTTACCTTCTTTTGTGGTGCGCAGTATCACTTCGGAGAGGATGCCACCCACTTTGAAGTTGTGTCGGGCCTTGGCGAGGTCGGCGGTTTGATCGCGCAACTGGGCGATGGTGCCGTCGACCTTGGTGGCCAGAATCTGTTCCACGGTGTAGAGCGGGTGGTCGGAGACGTAGGTGCCCAACATTTCTCGTTCGAAATCGAGCTTGACTGACTGGGCGTATTCGGTGGGCGGAATGGGGATTTCCGTGCCATCCCAGTCGCCTTCGCCAGGCGTATCGCTAAAGGCCGCAAAGAGCGTGCTGATGCCGAGCGCGAGGTCCTTACGTCGCACCACCGTTACGTCAATGAGCTCGTCAACGGTGAGACTAAAGCCGAGACGTGGTACCCCCAACGAGTCGAAGGCGCCGGCCTTGATGAGAGACTCCATGGTGCGGCGATTGAGCACCGCCGGGTCGACCCGACGGACAAAGTCGTAGACCGAGGTGAACAGGCCTGACTTTTCGCGCTCCTCCACGATCTTTTCCACCAAGGCCTCACCCACATTGCGAACGGCCGCCATGCCAAACACGATGGTCCGATCGGCCACCTGCGAAGGTGTGTAGTCAGCGAAGGACTGGTTGACATCGGGCACGTCGACCTTGATTTTCATCATCCGCGCCTCGTTGAGGTAGAGCGCGGCCTTGTCCTTATCGTCACGGAACGACGTCAGTAACGCCGCCATGTACTCAACGGGATAGTTCGCCTTAAGCCAGGAGTTCTGGTACGCAATAAAGGCGTACCCGTAGGCGTGGCTCTTGTTGAAGGCGTAGTCGGCGAACGGCTCAATCTTGTCGAAGATGCCCTCGGCCAGGGAGCGTTCATAGCCTTGATTTTCTGCTCCGTCAACAAATTTGGCGCGCTGAGCCTGAATCATGTCGCGGATCTTTTTGGAGCACGCCTTACGAAGGTCGTCAGCCTCCGTCATCGTAAAGCCTGCGATTTTCGTGGCCACCCGCATGATGTCCTCTTGATATATCATCAGACCCGACGTCTCACCCAGGATCTCCTCAAGATCGGGGTGATCGTACGTCACCGCCTGGCGCCCGTTCTTGCGATCGGCGTAGTCGTTGTGGACGTTTTCGCTCAGCGGGCCGGGGCGGTACAGCGCCGTAAGGGCGGCGATGTCGTCGAACGAGGTCGGCGCCAGTCGTCGCATCAGGGTTCGCATCTGCGTACCCTCGAGTTGGAAGATGCCGATGGAGTGACCCAGGCGCAACATCTCGAAGACCTTCTCATCGTCCATGGGCACGTTGTCAATATCAATGCGCTGGCCCGTTTTGCGCTCAATATGGTCGAGAGCGCGCTCAATGATGGCGAGGTTGCGCAGACCCAGGAAGTCCATTTTGAGCAAACCGAGCTTCTCGATTGCCGTGGCTTCGTACTGCGTAACAATCGGCGCGTCATCACCATCAACGTTCGACGACTTGCGCTGCACTGGTACGTAATCGAGGACCGGACCACGAGTGATCACCACCGCCGCGGCGTGAATGCCATCCTGACGGCGCTTGTCGACAAAACCCTTCGCGGTGTCAATGATGTGCGCAACATCGCGGTCATCCTCGTACATCGTGCGCAGTTCCTGAGCCTCGGCGTAGCGAGACTCGTACCCGGGGACCGGCGCAAAACAGGCCGCCAGGGGAAGGTCCTGCCCCATCACCAACGCCGGCATCGCCTTGCAAATGCGGTCGCCCAACTGGGGTGGGTAGCCCAAGACGCGGCCGGCGTCACGAACGGCGGCTCGCGCCTTAATTGTGGAGAAGGTCACGATTTGGGCCACGTGGTCGGCTCCGTAGCGTTCTGCCGCGTACCGAATCATGTCGCCGCGATAGCGTTCGTCGAAGTCCATATCGATGTCGGGCATTTGCTTACGGCCAGGGTTGAGAAAGCGCTCAAAAATTAGTCCGTAGCGGATGGGGTCAAGAGCAACAATGCGCAAACAGTAGGCAATGCAGCAACCTGCGGCTGAACCGCGACCGGGGCCGACGCGAATGCCCTTGTCTCGCGCGTGACGAATAAGGTCCCACACGACCAAGAAGTAGTCGGAGAATCCCATGTCGGCGACCACACGAAGTTCGTAGTCCAACCGCTCAGTGACGTTGTCGGGCAGGTCGTGT
>Ga0136642_1000355_pt1 | contig 25652 bp, 32 predicted proteins | sample LowCatLa1302831Y_FD_115313 | JGI IMG/M metagenome (GOLD analysis project Ga0136642, IMG submission 115313) | Freshwater microbial communities from Lower Cathedral Lake, Yosemite National Park, California, USA - 13028-31Y | ecosystem: Environmental > Aquatic > Freshwater > Lake ... | reverse complement strand
GTTGCGATCTCTTGCAGGCACTGTGGATTTGATAGGAAATTGTTTACAATCTCAACTTGATAGTCACGCAGCTTAATAGGTTGTCCAGCAATGTCATGCCCTTCAGGCCAAGTCATATGACTGAATGTATCTTCAGTAATTGCTGTGAAATTTAATGTAGGTTGAGCTTGTCGTTCATCTACTAGCTCAATATGAACATTGCGCTCAGTGAGCCATTCGATTACTTCAGGCAGCAGATTAACATAAGTGCTTCCACCAAGCTGAAAATAAGCTACCTTGCCATCCCATCTACCTAACCTAACAGCAGGAAGATACCTGGCATAAGGAACATCGTATTTAAACTTAGCTACGAGTCTTTTACGATGATCTAGCTCTAAGCCTTCAATCTTGCAATTGACTTCATCTTTAATTATAATTTTGCAACTTGCCATTTAATAAACATAACACCTATATAATATAATATCAATATGAAAAAACAGCAGACGTTGCCGCCTGCTGTTTCTAATTACCAGTTTGTCTCGTTTTTGTTTATTATGTGAGTCGGCAATTAGCTCTTTTCTTTTTCAACCTTAGCTGCTGCAATAAACTTAGCTTCATCTTCTGTCATGCCAAGATAAGCAGCCTTGTCCATGATATAAACAACAACCTCAGCTGGAGTAGCTTGAAGCCCTGTTGTTTTATTTTCTACTTCTAAAGCTTCATTTTTCATTAGATATTTAATTGCATGAAGCATGCCTACACTATACCCACCTGTTGTTCCTTGTTTAAATCCCAATCGATATTGGAACACTGTATTCAAACAGAACAGCACAAATATTGCTGTTAAAAAAACCCAACTGTTAACCCAATCCATATACAATCTCCAAATTTACTTAGCAGCTGATTCCAATATTGGACAACATAGCAACAGCATCAGCATTGTCACTTTGCTCAACTTCATGTTCAAGCAAATCCTGTGCCATAATATGTAGCTCAGTGAGCTCACTTGGAGTAAACCATTCCGCAGACCAATTGTTCTTAGGCCAACTCTGCTGAATGTTAAAACTATAGTTCCAAGGCTGTTCGTTATTCTGTTCCAACTGTTTCATCCTTTTTGATAAACTTACCACATGTCTGACAGAGTGCGCCAACGTAAGTCTCATTCTCCACTAGTAGTTCTGCAAACGCCAATGGCAACTCCCACGTCATTTCAACCTGCCGCTTAAGAGCCTTGCTGGGACCCTTGTAGTCATAACAGGTAGTCCAATTACATGGACGATACCATTTACCTACACGGTCACAAAGTTCAAACTCTTTCACGCTGGCTCCCTGTAGATCTCAAGCTCATCATAGTCCTGCACAAGATCAACAATCTTGAAACGAGTATCGTTGACCCAGTAGCCTACTTCCCATACACGAAGTTCAGTATTATACCGACGCACCATTTTTAGTCTCCCTCAAAAAGCGTTCTTCATCAGCGTAACCTCAGCGGTACGCTTCCAGTTCATAGGCATAGTCTTACGAAGATCTGCAAGCTTAACAGCACAACGTAAGCTCATCTCACGCAAGCGAGTCTGGCATTCTTCCATATAGGACAAAATCTCTTGCTCTTCGCCATTCTCAAACTTATATTCCTTAAACAGTTCGCCAGTGCGAGCAATCTGCTTGATACGCAGCAGTTTGTCGCGCATAGTGTTCATGCTAAGGTCAATGTAATGGCTACGAGACTCCAACGCACTCAAATGGTCACGCAACTTGGCACTGCGAATATTATCAAAATTAATGTTCGTAATAAAGATGCAAGAGCCCTTAAAGTCAAACTTGTTGGGAATACCCTCACGCTGAAGCAGCTTGCTGTCGCTGTTCCAGTGAATAGTGCGCTTCTTGTTAGTGTCCAGTGCTGCCTTAAGAATGTTAAGACTAAGCTCATCCATCAAAATGCTATCGCAGTCGTCGAATACAAGCACGTCACCCTCGCGGCTGTATTCGTAAAGTTTGGCATACAGACCCAGCGCAGTAGTAGCACCCTTAACAACTTCGTAACGGATATCGCCGGCAATAGCATTAAAGAGGTTAGCTTCCTCAAGCTTCTTAACAACATTAAAGCTCTTGCCAACACCCGGAGGACCAACAACGATCATACTACGCACAACACCGTCAACAACTGCCTGCGTCATCGAATCCATAATGTCAAAGCGTTCGCCAATACGCTCCATAACTGCCTCGTCGGACTCTTCTTTCTTAGCAGCAACGATTGGCGTATTAACTTCGCCGTCAATCTCATATTCTGTAGGGTCCACTGTAATACGGATCCTGTCACGACCCATTGAAGTACCATCTACTGTCACGTAACCTCCCTTAGCACCTTCTTGATAGTCCTTAACCAGTGGGAAGGACATGTTAACGATGGGAGCATTGCGATACGTTCCCGACTTAATAAGCACATTAGCCATTTTGTACCTCGTTATTTTGTGTTACAATTATATAATAGCACCATGCGCTATTGTGTCAACGTGCTTTTTGAAAGAAAGCACGGACCAAGTCCTTCATGTCTTCATCCAACTCAGCAAAAGCATTAGGATGATTAAGACCATCAACGAAGTCTTGGAAATCTAACTCGTCTAGTTCTACAGCAAGGTAATTAAGATACTGTTCACGCTCGCTCATTTTGCCTTTGCGGAAGTCAACTTGGATAACATTGGTCATCTTTAGCTCCTCATTCCCTATATACATATAATAAGCTCAAACTAGTGTCTGTCAACTGATATTTTTGTAATTATTTCAGTTACATTCTGATATCAGTATTCAGCTTGGGCTTAAGCTTGCGAATAAGCTCCCGTTCCAGCCCGTGTGCCGCTGCTTTTCCCCGGACTACATGCAGGGCTATCATACCCGCTTGCTCGCGGTCAGCGAGCTTACTGAGGGCTTTATATAGCTCCCAGTGGGCACGAGCAGGGTCATTACGACGGTACCAATGCTTACTCAAGCGGCTCCAAAGGGATTTTGTAACACTGCCTGTTACAACAGTAACGCCAATGTAAATCTTCTTCCCAACGGTCAGCTGGTATACAGCATGGTTGCGGTCACTGCGCTTTTTGCGGAACTTTGTTTCAATGCTCATATTACTAATATAAGCTCTTTTGGGAATACGTCAACCAAAAAGATTCTATAATGAAAACAAAGGGTTAGCATTGCTACTAACCCTTTGAAATTGTTAAATTTTTAACAAGCGTTTAGCACGTTTGAACTCAAACGTAGCATCTTGCAGCTTAAAGTTTGGGTGCTTATACATATAGTCACGCTTACGCTCTGCTATTTGCATTGCTGCGAGCAACACATACTTTTCCTCACGGGTTGCATTTGTAAGCATTTTAGTCATCTCTGTAATGTCTAAGCTATACTCAATCCATTTTTCTGTAGCTTTTATTTTGCTATATAGAGACTTACCCTCATATTTAGGGCTATGCTTAGGGTACTTAATTGCAAAAGATGTTACATTAAACATGCTGCAAGCTCCCTTTTTTGGACTACTTTGCATATTAGCATAAAGCACATTGCTGTCAACTGAATAAATAGTGTGAAGAGGATAGTTATCATGCCATTGAGAGTGACTACAACTTATTATAGATCCGACACTAGTATTGAATGGTGGGTAAAACCTGCTGGTTTTACTACTAGAGAAGAAGAAGGGTTACCAGCTTGGTTAGATAGTTCAGTTGAAATTAGCAGCGACGGTCTAGCATTGACAGAAATTTATGTAGGTAATGAATTGTGGCCTAATACCCCGAGAAAATTATTAGATTCAAAAAATGCATATTATGACGGGAACAATTTTAGGTGGGAACGATTATATGAATTATTAGATGAGTCCGGTAATGTCATTAAAACTTATCTGAGATATGCAGATTTCAGAGCAGATAATCCACTACCGTAATTGATATAAATATACTAAACTGGAATACACATGACTATTAAAGGTAGCGGATCACTTAGTTTAAATTCAGATATTGTTAATGAATTCACAGGTGCCACTGGCAAAAATATTGGTAGTCTTCGAGGTACTACTTGGTATCTCGACGATGTATTAACTACCAGTACATTTCCTTCTACTAATATCTCATTTAGCCAATTTTATAATAAAAGAGTAACAGATCCGGCGGGTGCCGGATCTACTTCCTATACTCCAGGTGATTATGCTTTCACTGTTCCACTTTATAGAAATTCTATAACTTTTTATGCATGGGGTGGTGGCGGTGGAAGTAATATCAGTGGTACTGGCGACACTTCTACTGTTTTTCTACCAGAGCTAACAACTTTAGTAGCAAATGGCGGGCGCTACGGCGGCGGCGGCGCACGTCGTTATGTTGGTCCTGCAGGTCCCGGCGGCGGTTTTAGTGGTGGACAGATTGGTGAGAATGGCGCAGGCGGGGGTGGCGCCAAAGGCCCAGGTGGAAATGCAGGCGGCATGGCATATGGAGGCGGAGCCGGTGCTACCAATGGCGGCGGCAATTTCGCAACGTATCCCGGTAACCCACCTGGCGGGGGCGGTAGTGGATTCTTTGGATATGATGGATCTAAAGATCCTGGGTATAGTGGTGGTGGCGGTGCCGGGGGCGGTGGATTTTCTGGTTCAACTTATAATCCATCTAATCTAGCTAAAGGAACAGGTGTAGATATCCATGTTGCCGCTGCTGGTGGCAATGGCGGTGCTGGACGAGTTAATATTTCTTGGGGTTAAAAATGTTTTTTAAAAAATTTGAGGACGGTAAAACTATAGGATATTTGATCACTGAGCAAAATCTTAGACATGTTTTAACTCAAGTTGATTTTGATTCCAATCCTACACCTAAATTTTTTGAAAGTTTAGGATATGCAGTTGTTATTGCAGGTGAGAAACCAACACTAACTCCATATCAAATTGCAACAGAATTTGAAACTGAGAATGAAGATGGCACTTGGCAGCAGAACTGGAAAATTACCGAAGTTTCAGCTGCTGATAGAAAGAAAATATTTGATGATAAATTAAAAGAAATTACAGATTATCAAAATCATCTGTTGGATGTATATGCAATTCAGTTGAAAGATCCTGCCGAACCACCAGAAGAACTTGTCATTATACAGAACTGGATCAATGCAACTAAATCAATGGATTTAACTGATCCATTTAATGTAGCATGGCCGGATGAAACATGGCCTGGGTTGACAGCTGAATCATAATTGATTAATACCATTTAGAGTTAGTGGATCAATTAAATTTAATATAAAGTTAAAACTAACAATAGTTTTCCTAATATCATTTTTGATAACAGGAGCACGATGTATTGTATAGCTAGGAAACATTACAATGTCTCCTTCTTTAACGTCTAACGTAATTTTCTTATTTTGTTTACTGGGTTCAATAATTTCTGTTTTAGGACTATTGTTATCTAATTCTAGATAATATACACCGGTAAAGTTACTGCCATGTGTATGCCATCCATGTGAATTACCATTCACATATTGCTGAAACCAAAATTCATCTATTATTGAACTTTGGTATCCCAATGCAACTGCAAGTTTATTTAGATAATCTTCGATATGTGGCTTAAGAAGTTTTACCCAAGGTCTTGTAAAATCTTGTGCTTGACTCCAATCAAGCTTACTAACACTGTCATCGTAGTAAGAATCACGCATAACCAATGTGTCAATTTGTGCGTGATCTAACGAATTTAATACTTGTTGTTTTATTTCGCTGTGATTTAGAAGTGGACCAATTGTATAAAAAGATTCTAATAGAAACTTTCTAACGGGTATGTCAGTCATTTCTATAAAGTTCTCTTGGCCATGTCTGTGTATAATGCATTCCGCCTTCTGAAAAACTACGAGCAATTTCAAAAACATTTGGGTTTCCACTGCCTAACCATGCTTCATGGTCAAATCGCCAATGCCCATGTCCTTTAAACTGTGTGGCATTGTGAGTTACTAGTTTATGTGGATGTACCAGTGGTTCTAACTTAGCAACATAATCGCTATTAGCCCACCAGAAGTTGCTGGAGTGATGCGGCCATGGCTCAGATTCCCAGTTTGGACCTGAAGTATCATGTGTTTGTAGAGCTGCCACGTTATCACGCCAGCGTTCAATAACGCACCAGTTTAACCAAGCCTTCCAATCTTCAACATTAGGATTGCCCCAACGTGTAAGTCCCTTAAGGTGAATATAACAGATATGGAATGGCTCTTCTGCTTCTTTAGCCTGCTGCTGCATAAACATTAATCCAGGATATTCCCAAAGAGCAGCACTGTCGCATACACTGGCATATGCCATTTGTGGATATTCTGGATGTGCATCAATTAATGGCTTAAATGTTCTCTGTCTTCCGTTACCCATAAGGATTACATCTGATGCTTCATCCATGAGTCCACTTTTTACTATACATTCAAACTGTTGATTGTATACTTTATCCCAGTTTGCAAGTTCGTTAATATTCCAGAATACTTTAATCTTTTTCATTGATGTTTAATCTTTCTACCTTTATTATACCCGTTATTTAAATAGAAATCAATTTCTTCTTTTTTAATTTTCTTATTTTCTATTTCATTCGTAACCCAACAAGTACCAAATTGAGAATTATTTTTACCAATGCCTCTATTATTTTTCTTCCAAGTTTCTTTTTTCTTTATAATTGCTTCAGGGGTATTGCCTCTTTTTAACGGTGCAAGTTTTTTAGATCTCGATTCATCCGATATCACTGGGGGTTTTCTAAAAGGAAGTGCTCTTTTTTGTCCTTCAGAAAGTCGTTGTCGTAATACTGGATCATTATAATTTTTACGAGAGTTTATATCTCTATTTCTTTGTTGTAAATCGATATTTTTATTAATGTATCCAAAACCACCTCGACCACCGGGACATAGATTGTAACTATTTTCAGATAAAATAACTAAATCTTTCTCTGCGTTATTCATGTCTTTTTCGTTATCAAATATATAAAGTATATCTTTCTTGAAATTATCTACCCCATATTTTTTAATAGCTTCTATAATTAACTTACCAGAACCCATATACCCATCATCAACATTATTAGTTTGATGTTTTCCTATATAAAATTTGTTGTTTATTAAATTTGTTATTTTATAGATAGTGTAAAACAAAACGCTGCACTCCGTTGTATAATAGTTTTATTGACATTACTATTTATACAACGGAGCCGCTTATGTGGAAGATAACGGATTCGAACCGTTCGCCTGAAGCTTGCAAAGCTACCGCTCTACCCAAATGAGCTAATCCCCCTAACTCTTGCATACTATATATCACTTTGACTGAGCCGCTGCAATAATATTCCTAGTACGGCGACGTTCAATTTGAGCAATGATATCATCGCAGAATTCAGTTTTAATATCAATTTCAGCATTTGTCATGCTGCTTATGAGATTATCTCTTTCTTCTTTAATTAACTGTACTACATACTTCATTTCTTTATCAATAACTTCAGCATGTTTCCATGCTTGGAACTCTTTCATTAACGCTATCATTTGACGCACAACATAAATTAGACAACACAGCAAGCCGATATTACAGATCAGCAGCCACATATCCATTACGGTGACAAATTTCATCCAGGTTCTCCTACAAAGGTAGTCCTGGTAATCAAGTGCTTGATACAATATGTTTCAATTCGACGATCAATATACTCGTCAAGCATAGTCTTGAACTCTAACTTAGCAGGAATTAGTCTTTCTTCTCGAATCTTATTCTGTAGTTTATAATTACAATGCTTCTCTTCCTGCCACATATCATCCTGTGCGTCGATCATCTTCTCTAAAGAATCAATAAGATCTTCGACAATTTCACTGCTAGTTCTCACTGTGCTATCTCCTCAACAATATTAATATAGCAGGTTTAAAAACAATGTCAAATAAAAGTCGTGAAAAAAGGTGCTACAGCTAAGCAGCACCTTTTCACCCAGTTCAGATTAGAACTTGTAGTTTACACCAAGCGTAACAACATGGTTGTTATCGAACTTCTGCGCAGTCAAACCGTTAACATAACGGTAACGACCGTCAACTTCGAAGCTCTTAGTAAGGTCATAACGAAGACCAGCTCCAATGTTGTAAAGGGTACGATCATCATTCTTTCCGACGACCTTATCCCATGCACCCCAACCGTAACCAACACCTGCCAAGAGGTATGGAGTTACGCCAAACCCAACTGGGTAGCTTACAACTGCATTACCAAATGCAGTCTGTCCAGTCTTGGGAGGAGTGATTGGGACTAGCTTAGCGGTATAATCGAACGTTGCTTCAGTGCGGATGTACTTGTTCCACTCGTATCCAGCAATAGCACCAAATACCTTTGGAGTATTGTCGTACTTGAACTTGTTAGTATCGTCGAAGTTTCCACCGACAAAACCGCCGGCATACCATCCGCTTAGTCCAAAAGCACTTGTTGAAACTGCTGGAGCAGCGGCTGCACTCTTGGATGGAAGATCAGCAGCGGCTGCCACTGATGCGCCTGCCGCGAGGGCAAACAATGCTGTAATAAGTTTCTTCATTTCTTTTTCCTTTTTTCTGCACTGTTGACTTTTAAATTGTCAAACAGCTGGGTTGTTAGTAACAGACACTTCCTAAAGTAAATCATTTAATCAATTCACCTCAACAACCGTCTATTATTTATCTAGTTTACTGCATCGCATTGAAAAAGTCAACACATAAAATTATAGAGATAGCATATATTGAGTGCGATCAATCCACTCAACAACCAAATCAGTATCATTAAATGTGCCATTGTTTAGAATTGGTTGCTCTAAACACAGTGGCAGCATCTTTCTTTCACACATTTCATACCAATTTAAGGTTGGATTAGGTTTGGTTGGTAGCTTGTATACTGCTGCTTGAATAGACTTTTCTGCTCTATTAAAACGAAAATGGCTATTTCTACAGTCAAATCCAGTGGCAGCAAGCATCATAATCAAATTACCCAACGTATAATTAAAAAAACAACCATTATGATAAGTTGAATTTACTTTCAAAAAGTCTCTGTGATTGTCAACTGTATAATTGTAAGGCAAAGTAACTAATAACATTGCTTCGGGTTTCATAATCTCCCACCAATGCAACAGTGTTTGAATTGGATTAATACTATACTGTAAGCTATTATGTGACCATAAGAAATCTTGGCTATTGGGAGCTAATCCCGATGATGAGAAATCTTTCTCAATATAATCGATATTATCGTGCCTAGGCAGCGAATGCCATTGTAAATTGTTATCAACGGCATTGACTTGAATAGTTCGAGGCGTTCCATCATCTTTAGTTAAATTGGCCCAACACCATGCATCATCGCCATGGCCGCAGCCCATGTCTGCAACAACATGGATATTATCAATGAAGTCTTGATATTGATTCAAAATTTGTAGTGTTGCATTAATTTTCATTTTTTAATACGTTTTTCATATGTTGATAATGCAGCACCAATTACTTGATGCATATCATAATACATATATTCGCCCAGTCTGCCACCAATGATTGTATTTGTTAAATTCTTAGCGTCTAATTGATATAGAGCATTAATTTCTTTGTCTTTAGTAGTATTTACAGGATAGTATGGAGTATCCTTCTCTCCGGCTGATCTACTGTATTCAAAGCTAACAACAGTAGCTTCTTTAGTATAATTCTTCTCAGGATGGAAATGTTTGAATTCAATGGTTCTGGTATAAGGAATATCCAAGCTGGGATAATTGATCTGCGTAACGCCTTGCCAATCCTCAACATCAAACTTTTTGAATACAAAGTCACAAGTGCGCCAGTTGAGTATGCCATAACGATAATCAAAAAATTTATCAATTGGGCCAGTATAAACAACTAGCTTGTCCTTGGGAATTTGATCTCTGATAGCAAAGTAATCTGTACCAAGGCGCAGTTCAATCTTAGGGCTACCTAACATCTTTTCAAATATTGGAGTGTAGCCATCGACTGGAATGCCTTCATATACGTCATTATAATAACGTGTATTGTAATTGTATCTAACAGGCAGTCGGCGTGCTAAACTGGCAGGCAAGTCACGAGGATCCTTATCCCACTGCTTAATTGTATATTCACGAAACAGCATACGATATAGGTCATTGCCCATTAATGACATAGCTTGTTCTTCAAAGTTTTGAGGATCGTTATAAGCATCTTTATAACCTTGAAAAAACAGTCGTGCTTGTGTAGGTGACCAATTCTTTTTGAAATGCTGATTTATTGTTGCTAAGTTTATAGGCATAGAATAAGTCTTCTTACCCACACGACTCATACACTGATGTCTGTAGCTATTGAATTCCGTAAATCGATTAATATATCGCCATACCCGTTCGTTACTGGTATGAAAAATATGCGGACCATATCTATGAATGTTGATGCCTGTTTCAGCATCATCTTCTGTATAACAGTTACCGCCTATGTGATTTCTCGTTTCTATTACTAATACTTTAAGTCCATCCCAGCTGGCTTGTTCAGCAATGACAGTACCAAACAAGCCTGCACCAACTACTACTATGTCGCAATTATTAATTGATTCCTGCATCTAAAACCTCTATTGTTAATTATAACACAACTAAGTATCAACGATGAAAATATTTCAAGCCTATTACAAAGAAGAGCAACAAGCTCATTTAGATCCAGAATTTACTCCTTATGATAACACTGCTAATCCGGTGGTAAATTTGCACGAGTATTATATCTATACTAAGATATTTCAAGAAGCGTTGAAAACTAACGAGGATTTATGGGGTCATTTTAGTTGGCAATGGAAACGCAAAATGCCAGGTGTTCCTGCTGCTTTCATTATGGATCATATTAATATTAATCCAGGTTATGATGTTTATACATTTCATCCTTTCCCACATGAAACAGTTACTCATTGGAATGTATGGGAGCAAGGACAATGGTGTCATCCTGAAATATTAAAACTAGCAGAGCGTATCTTTGCTGATATGGATATTGATCCTAAAAGACTACAAGCACCAATGGGGACCAGACATTATCTATGTGCAAACTATTTTGTCGGTAATGGTAAGTTTTGGGCTGGAATGATGGGTATGTTACATCAATTTGTTGATGTATGTGGCAGACTTCCTGATGAATATTTGGATCTTCTTAACAGTTCAGCTGGATATGGCGACAATCAAAAACTAGATTATAGAGGTTTCATTTGTGAAAGATTAATAAGTTCATTCTTGCTAATGCATGAAGATCGTTTGAAGATCAGACCATTTAGAGAACTTTATGATGCTAGACTAGGGCCTGATCAGAGAAAGATACTTGCTGCTAAAGACTGTGCAATTGATGCAAGAAGTAGAGATTTTCTATATGATTACTTGGCATTGAGGCCACCAGTGCCTGAAGGTAAAACTGACTGGGGCAAAGATTGGGCAATGACATGCGTATTATGATTACCGGCGCCAATGGCTTTATTGGTTCATATCTTGCAGCATACTTTAGAGAAGCAGGACATCAAATATTTGCATGTAGCAGAGATAAGTTAGATCTATTAGATGCAAATGCTGTTAATACATTCTTTAATGGCAGCATATACTTTGATCTTGTTATACATACTGCTTTAATAGGTCGCGAAAACTTGTATGAGCTTAAAAACTCAATGAACGATCCTATTATTAGAGATAATCTTCGTATGTGGGACAATCTTGTTCGTAATCGTCATAGGTTTAAACGTCTAATTAATCTTGCTACAGGTAATGAGTTTGACACGGATACAAATATTGATTATGCAGATGAGCTTGAGATTTTTGATAAAGAGCCAAAGCACTCATATGGTTTTGTTAAAAATCAAATTGCCAAAGACCTAATCCAGTATGAAGAATTCTATAATCTCAGACTGTTTGGCGTATTCCATTACAGCGAAAGTCCCAAGAGATTTTTTAAGAAGATTCACAGTAATCCCAAGAAGGATTATCACATCTATCAGGATAGGTATTTTGATTTTATTAACCTCGAGGACATACCCCCAATGATTGACATTGTTGCTAACGGTAAAGCAACACATAAAGATATTAATCTTGTTTATCAGGATAAAATGTTGTTAAGTGATCTTGCTAAATCTTTTAATTTTATCACATTTAGTGAAGCAAAGATTATAGTAGATGAAGTAAGCCCTAATAATTATACAGGGGATTATCGTAAGTTTGCCAGCTATAATACTTCAAAAATGGGATTACAGCTGGGCTTTCTTAGATACTAAAGTCTTCCATTCCAGCAACCTTAAGCTTAACGAGGTTGCTTAACTGCCATTGTTTACTGTCAATTCCCTTCATTACACCTAGCCATTTGTTTCGTAGCAGTGCTACTTCATTGATGATGGTTTCATAATCAACAACTTCTTGTTCACCATCAACATACTTTTCAGCATCTCTGCTGCTAAGAGCACGGGCATAATGTTCTAAGTATTTTTGAAAATGTTTGCGACGTATTACACGCACTTGTATATTTAGAAAGTTTAATACAGCTTCAATTTCCTGAAGCTGATTAAACCGTTGCTCAGTAATGCCAGGTAAAGCAGCAATACTTTTCTCAATATTGCCCTTTACCTGAATATCAAACTTAGCTTGTTTTAGTTCTTCTTCGTAATATTCAATGAACCCTGGCATATTACCAAGATCTGATATTATCTTAGAATACCACATTATTCGTCGTCTTCTTCATCTTTATCTTTTACGTCGATATGTTCTTTAATTGCATTGAGCATCTGCTTATCTACGGCAAGATCTTCCAGTTCTTGATCGTCCATTCCCAATTCAACCAACTCATTAATAATATGATCGGCTGCTGATTGACGATCCTTAGCTGGAACATATTCCTTAACAGTCTGCCACATTGCTACCAAATATTCAGAATCACTCATCTACAGTTTCCTCTACTTCTATATCAACAGTTGACTTAACAGAAGTCTCATTCCATTCGTCGATGATGATCATTAATTTATCATCTGTCCATCCCTTACGGAATTCCTTGATAATCTCACCTGTAGTTGAACTGGTATATGTTAGCTTATTGCCTTCTTTCTTAAGAATACCTTTAGCTTCAAACATATCTACAAGACCACTAGTTGGACTCATTCCAGTCTCATATGGAATTTCAACTTGGACTGATTCAAATGGCTTGCTGTAACGTGTCTTCATAACCTTACAAGCACTGCGAATGCCATGAACTTGACTGGTCTTGTTACCATCAGCATCAGTCTTTAGCTTAAGCTTACGCATTGCTACAACAATAGAACTTGCGTAGATAAAGCCTTGTCCACCACTGATCTTATCATCTGGATCAAACATGTCTTGCGATGCATATGTATGATTGGTACAGACCATTCCTACATTATTACTACCAAACATATTAACACAGTTACGAACAAGACTTGTTAGTGCCTTGGGCTTACGACCCATGTCGCCCTTCATTTCGCCCGCTTCAAATTGATTAACGTCAGTTGGAGTAAGCAACATGCCTAAACTGTCAATAACAAACAATACCTTAGGCTTGTTCTCACCATCTGGGATTATCTTATATGACTTCATAAACTCGCTAATAGTACGAGCAACGTCATCAATCATTGCCATATTCAACTTGAGAAGTTTGTCTTCACTTGTATCAACACCCAAGGCATGTAGCCAAGCTTCATCCAATGCATTTTCACTGTCAATTAGAATACAAAAGATATCATCTTTCTGAGCATTCTTAATGATGTTACCTGAGCAAATATAGCTTTTGCCTGCACCAGATTCACCAGCAAACACAGTAACCTTACCCAGCGGAACGCCTCTATGGAAGTCGCCACTGATTAGATAGTTAAGTGTATAGTTGCCTGTTGAGATCCAATCTGTTGGATCATTGAATCCAAAACTAAGACCTTCAATTGACTTAGTTAGATCTTTACGAAATTTCGATATATCAAATGGTTTAGCCATGTCATTTCCTTATGTTGTAAATATAACATCATTGCGTTCTAGAACAAAATTCTTCATGAACAATGCTCTATATGTGTCTTGTTTAGTTTCTAAATTTGAAAAATTAGCCAACAATAGTTTATTTGGAGCAGGGCTAACTCCCTCGCTTATTGCCCAATATACATAATCAATAGGCGGGGCAGCTATAAAACTACGATTTAGGTTAACAGATATCTTGTTGTGTATCTCATTGAAGTTATTAGTATCAGCTGTATCTAGACTTTCGTCAAAATTCAACCATTTATTATAACTGCTTCTGCCTAAATTTTCATATGGTAACTTAATATTTGATTGCCCAAAATGATCCGGAAGTTTTGTAGTTGGTAAAGAATTATTTTCACTATGTAGTCTGAGTGTCCAGGATTCTTCCAACTCATGTAGTACTTTATTGATACGTGCCAAGTCCACCTTAAACTCATCCCCAAACACATTCGTAATATTTGGATGATCTAAATGTAGCTGTACCCAGTTTCTATGTAGGGTATTAAGTGTAGATTGAGACATATAATCAGCATGGTCAACCAATTGAATTTTAAGCTTACTTAATTTAAGTTGAACTCTGCCAACAAGGTGCAATAATTCATCAAGTAACAACTGTTGAGGTAGTATACTTGTTGTATTCCAAATAAAATGATCTTGTTGATCTAGCCAATATTCTACAAAACTATGATCAACAGGATCGCAGTTAATATAGTCACCAGTTTTCTGCCATACTAATTTCATATGAAAATGGGAGAGCACGAATGCCCTCCCGTATCCTATATTAGCTCTTGCGACTACGAATCATTGCAAGAATTTCTTCTGCACGAGGATTTGCCTTAGGAGCATCAGTTACAACTGGTGCACTGGCAACTGGCTCATTGTCTTCCCAAGGAGCAGTCTCTGCCTTAGCAGCAACTGGAGCAGCAACTGGAGCAGCACGTGGTGCAGAAGCTGGGACATCATCAGCATCTGGGTTGCTATTACCTGCACCAGGAGGCTTGTAATACTGTCCCCAACGATCCATGTCGTATGTTTTACCATCTACAGATGCTTCGAACATTTCCTTAATGATACGAACTTCAGTCTCACCAGGCTTCTTAGGAAGAAAGTCTTTTAGATTAAACAAGCCAAAGCTATCAATTGCAGCACGTTCGCTGGCATTGAGTGCAGACTCCTTACGAGCCCACTTGCTGGTTGAATAATCAGCATACTGTCCCTTAGTAGTCTTAGTGATAGAGAAGTCCAAGCCACGATCATAATCAGTTGGCATCTCTTCAACTTCAGTATCCTTTAGCACTGCTGTAATAACAGGGAAGATGCTTGGGGAAACAACAAACCTACGAATTGGATTCTCAGGGATTGAATCTTCGATTGAAGTTGATTCACGCACAAAGCCCTGGAAGAGATATGAACGCTTCTTCCAATACTTACGACCCATGTCCTCTAGGCTCTTGTCCTTAAACCAACCACGAACTTCTGTAAGGACTGGACAAGTTTCGTTATACATTTCCATACATGGAACCTGAACGATAACAGGTTTTGAATTCATCTGCCCCTTGATACCTGCAAATGGGAGACGAATCATTGCACGTTCTACCCAAAAGAACATGTTTGAATTATCACCATCTGGGAGGAAGCGGATTCTTGCGGTTGATCCCTCTGGGATATTCCAGTGAGGGAAAACAGAGTTATCTCTGTTGCTGTTTGAGTTGTTACCGCTACCGCGGTTTTCCATCTCTGCTAGTTTTGCTCTAATTTCTGCCAATGAAGCCATTTTACTTTTCCTTTGTTTTGCCCGATCGTTGAAAGCAACTACTATCAACGTCATAGTTATTTATACTTGATTGCTCATCTATAGTCAATAAAAAAGCAACATGTTGTTCAGGCATGTTGCTAATTTAATGTATTATTTTGAGTAAGTCTATATTATTTTAGACCTGCTAATCTCTTGATCAAAGCCAAGCTATCGTTAATTGGATTTACTTCGATGCCTTCTTCTACTTTATCATCATACTTGTTGTACTTGTCTCTGACTTTGTCTAGATCTTTGCCTTCTTTGCCTGCTTTAGCCAGAGCTTTCATGCCTTCTTTGCCATACTTTTCATAACCCTTGGCTGCACGACTCATTGTGCGCTCCTGAGCTTCTTTTACATCATATGTTTTTCCGCCAACTTCAAATTTATCTTGATGTGTTGCCTTTGCTTTTGCTAATGCGCCGGAGAATTCGTTACCTTCTTCCATTTCATCTTCTTCATCCATTTTTTCTTCTGACTCGTAACGATTCATTGCTTCCTGTGCCATACCCTGTCCTGGTATGCCGTCTTCTGGAATACCAGCCATTTGTCGTAGTTCCTTAACAATGTCTTTCATTGTATCGGGATCTTTGTCAGCAGTATCAAAATTAATATCATCTCTAGAACGATTTAGGTTTGCTTGCGGCTTAGGGGCTGTAGCCTTAGGTGTGGGCCCAGCACTGCCGGTGAATGAATCTCCCATGTCGCCTTTAAAAGGTTCAATTTTTGGTAGCTTGTTAGTTGCATCCATGCCTGGATCTACGTTAGGACCTTTAAATTGTTGAACAGGCATATTGTCAACATTTGGTGTAGGAGTTCTAATCACTGGCATAGGAGCAGGTGCTATATTTTTTGGTATTTCTAGTTTAGGTGCTGATGGATTGATTTGAGGAGGTGCATCTAAACCGCCAAGTGCATTTGGAAGATTTCTTTGTAAGAAAGTGCGCTTATCATCAACTGCGCCGCCGCCGGGCGAATATGGAGCGTTTGATGCTGCTGGTTTTTTATCTGGTGGAGTAAATGTTTTTGGTTCAACAAATGGTTTGGGACTAGGTAATGGAGGTGGCGCTTCTTTTGGGGAAGTATTTCTAGATTTATCTGGATCGCTAATCATCTCAGGTTGTCTAGGTGTAGTTGCCGCAGGTGGTTGATTAGTAATACTTTGTGTTGGCTTTTGAACACCTGGATTAGCAATATCGCTACCTGGAATTCTATACATTGACTGCGGAACAGTGTCTGTACCTGGTACTGCCGGTGGAGCATAAACTGAACCTTGCGGTTTTGTCTGTGCCTGCGGTGGACCGCCTTGTGGATACTGTAAAGCTTTTTCAGTATCAGTTGGCTTATCTGGCATATCATAACGTGCTGTTGATAATTCAGGAGCTACGCCGCCAATTGTATTTCTTTGATCTTTAGGAGTCGAATTAGCTCTAGCTTGAGCTTCTCTAGTTTTGGGACCAACAATGCCATCTGGGGAAAGACCATTTGCACGTTGGAAAGCTTTAATATCATCAACTGATTGTGCTGGTGCTTTTGGTGCTGCTGCTTTTGGTGCAGGTTCAGCTTGTGCTTGCTGAGCTTGTTGCATCTTATCAGCACGGAAGAAATCAGATGCACTATCTGGATCGCCCCAATTTACCTTGCCTTGAGGACTAACAACTTGTCCGCCTTTTGACTGATAATCACTGCCTTTAGGATTGCCAAATATACCACCTAAATCTCCCTTACCTTCAATGTCTTGAGGATTTGATGCTGGTTTTTTAGGAGCTTCTGACAGCCCAGCTAGTCGACGAATGTCGCTAATATCTTCAATTAATTCTCTTTTGCCGTTGGCCATTTTAATCTCCGTGATATACTATTTATTTCAGACCAGCTAGTCGCTTAAATGTATCAGCTATACTATTTGTTTTAGGTAAACTAGATTCTGTTAAAAATTGACGCTCTACTCTGGTGCTTTCTTTAATTCCAGCCAACTGAAGCATACGCTCCATGCTTTCGCTTTTATTGCCAGGTCCTTTAATATCTATTATACGAGCTCCGTCATCTGGCAGTGTAGTATCCACTGGAGTTTCTGTCCCAGGACTTTCTGGTTTAAACACATTAGTCTGTGCTTTAGCTGCATCAGCTGGAGACATGTTTATAGTTGCTTTATTACCTTTTGATATAATATCTGCATTTGCATCATTTGGTGCCTGTATAGACCCTTTAGCTCCAGATATATCTTCGGGTTTTTTAATCTCAGGATCGCCAGCCAGTGGTTTACCTTGAGAAGCACGTTGTTGTGCAGCCCAACTTGGTTGATCACTTACAGGAGAACCCATTGTCTTAGGAGTAATTGGAATATATTTTCCACCCTTTTCCCCTCCACCTTTTTCTCCGCTTGCACCGCTTGTTCCATTTGCACTATCACCAGGTGAACCACTACCAGCGCCAGCTGCTGAAGGTTTTGGAGAAGGATTTGATGAACCAGGCATTTTACCAAACACTTTATCTGCATCATCCTTGCTCATAGGCATAAGTTCTATATTAGCAGGTTGATCAGCTGGTTTAGTTGGATTAGTTGGTGGTGTAGGTTCATTTTTAGGTAATAATATCTGTTGTGCAACTCCCGGTTCTTTACTTGGAGGTTCTTGAAGCATGTGAAGGTCAACTGCATCAGGTGTCATTGAATCTGGTTTTGTAGGTCTATCAGGGTGTGTAGGTGTTAAGTCAACAACTGGAAGATCTATTTTAGGGCTAGTTACTGGAGGAGCAGGAATAGCTGCTGGAGTGGTTATACCAGAACCAACAGTTGAAGTATCTACCGGCTTGCTGTCAGTAGGTGCATTAACAGTTATTCCTGGATGTGAAGGAGTAATAGTATCATCCGATGGTTTCTCATTATGCTTAACAACTGTTGTCTCAGGTGTTTTAGGCATTGGTTTAGGTGGAAGTTTACCTAACGAAGTAGTAGCACTAGGTAATGTTGGAACTTCTTTAGGTAGCTCATTTTTAGCAGGTTCCTGCTTGGGTGGCTCAATTTTAGGAGCAGGTGTTGGAAGTTTACCTAAAGAGCTAGTAGCATTAGGTAATGCTGGAACTTCTTTAGGAGGCTCCTTTAATAATAAGTCTTTTGCAATACTAGTAGGCGGAGCTTTACCTAGAGAAGTAGTAGAACTGGGTAATGTTGGAACTTCTTTAGAAGGCTCAACTTTAACAGGTTCTTTAGGAGGAACCTTGCCTAACGAAGTAGTAGCACTAGGTAATGGCTGTTGCTGTTGTTGTTTTATTCTATCTTGTTCTTTCTGCCATGATGGATTTACATATGGAGATGGTTCCTTAGACATATCTTTATATTGATTTTTTGGTACTTCAGGATAAGCATCATAACTAGGATCATCTTCCGGATCAGGACGTTGTTGTTTGCTTTTACTATTTTTACTAGGTTTTGCTACTGGCTCATCGTAATCTGAATCAGAATATTCTCCAGGATACCCGCCAGTGATTGTTGATGTTATAGTTCCGCCACTGGGTAATCTTTGAATTGTTGTGCCACTTCCGACACCCACTGATGGGGAAGAACCGGCGCCTCCACCAGGTAACCCCTGCGTTTGTCCGTAGCCGCTACCACTTCCAGTTCCTTGTCTGCTTGATCCTTGACTGTTGCCTTGACCAAATCCAGTGCCGCTATTGCCCGACCCATAGCCAATGCCAGCAGATCCAGAACCTGTCCCTGTTCCATATTGTCCACTTCCTAGACCATAACCTTTACTTGGTCCATTACCTTCATCACCTATATCATTGTATCCATTATAGCCAGGCTTTTCATCACTATATCCATATCGATGTGTTCTTACCGTACCATCTGGCAATCTTTCTGTCCAAGTTCTATCGTCTTCGACTAAGCCAGATAGCTTTCTAATACGGTTTAAATCTTCATTTAATTTCTTATCCATATTACTTTCTTCCTATTCCAGCTAGATCTCTCATACGAACTAAATTTGGATTTGTTAAAGTTCCTGCAGGCATAGCGTCGGCAGTTTTTCCTGGCATCATAGCATTTTGTTTTGATATAGGAGTTGGATTAAACATAGCACTAGCAGCTTTATCAAGTGGGCCTGTGTCGCCTTGACCTGCTGGAGTTGGATCTAGTATAGTACCTAATGCACCACCTGCTACTCTAGGCAATGCTTTTGTTGCTATACTTTTTAATGTATCACCTATACTAAATTTATTAGGTTCTCTAATTTCATCTGGAGATATTTTAGGTTCAAAAGGTGCTTTGGGATTTGGTCCTACTGGATCCGGTGGTCCTAAATTAAATGGCCCTGAACTTGTAGGCGGCGCCGTTGATGGAGGTTCGATGTTAGGGGCAGGCGAAAACCCCTTGTCTGGCAGTTGAGTAAATTTGTTATCATTTGGACTAAATGAAAATTTAGGTTTTGTTAATTCAACGTCAGGAACATCTTCGCTTACATCAGACTTTTTTTTTTTACGCCCGATAACCACAACATAGTATCAAGAGCTTCGTTAGTTACTGCTTTTTCATTAACAGTGTCAGCTGAAGTTCTAGTAGCTACACGCTCACTTACACGCTCCATTGGAGTTGTTTCGCCGTCTCTGGGAGCTACCCTTGCACTGATTCTGTCCATTGCAGTATCACCACAAGCTTCGTCCATTTCTTCGCTTTCATTATCAATCATGCGAGTTAATGCTGCTCTATCTTCTGGTCCGGCGCCTGGACTTCCTGGCAGTGGTTCAGTATTAGTTGGCTGAACTGTCTGAGGAGCAAATGGACCAGTTCCTAGCTTTTGATGAATACGATCCATTGCTGACATTGGGGGCAATGGGTTACTACCACTTTGTTGAATTACTGGACCATCTTCACCTACACCGTTTACATAGTCTTCAAATTCCATCGACTCGTCTTTTGTCTTACCATACAGGTCTTTCTTCTGACCGAATGCAGCAACACGAATCTGCTTGGCATACTCTGGGCTCTGTGCCATCTGTGCAAGATCAGTTTGATAACGCTTGGCCAACTGTAATGCAATCTGCATATCCTGCTGACTGGCATTACCAAGTTCCATATCCTGGCCAATTTGACTTGCCCAATTTGCAACATCACTGTCATCCATACTGGCACGATCAGCAATAGTTCCTAGGATGCGACGTAGTAATGCACGACCATCTGCATACTTGCTGGTAGTAATAAGTCTGTCTTCACTTGGTTCATCTTTTAATACCATAAGCCAATTTGGATCTGATAATTTCTGTGCTACAGAGCCAGCTGATTCTCTGAGATTTTCCATAATATTTCCCTTATACTGTTTAAATGCCTTTGCAGCACTACCAATCCAATTGTCTAAATTCTCATTGTATGCAGTTTGTGTGAAGTATGGCTTAATATCTTCTACATCTTCCTGTTCAGCAAGTAGCTTGCCTAGATCTTCTAAATTCTCATCAAATCTAGTATTGTTGGCTAAACGATGTAAACTACGCTTGATACTTTCTTTAATTGCCTGTGCAGCAGTAATTACTTGATTTGCATCTTCACTCTCAAAAGTCTTACGACGTGTAGCACTGGCAAAGCGACGTAGATTGCTCATCTCATTGACAGCAGTGCTGATCAGCTTACCTGTACCATCATATGGATTGCCACCTCTGCCAACGTGATTAGCCATGGCCTTAGCTGCCATTACACTTTTAAATGGCAACAGGAAACGCTCACCTGATTCGTTAACAAGAAAAATACGGTCAACTCTAAGTAGTCTATTGTTTGGATTCTCATCCATACGCTCGCTATGAACAACATGCACACGCACATTGCCTACATCGCCTTCACTGACTGTACCGCGACGTGCCCATAGCACACGACTTTCGCCAATTTGGCTTTTTTCTTTATTTTGATTTGACACAAACTTTAAATCCTTATCGTTTAAGACATCTTTACTGATATCGCGAACATCTAAACCTAACATATGGCTCTTTGCAAACTTTCTAATTTCCTGTAGAAATCTATACCAACTTTGCTTTTCTTCACGGTCCATGTATTTGGTAACGTCTTGACTGAAGTATAGTTTTAGATTTTGGCCATCAATTAAACTGGCAGTAATATTTCCAAACTTAACATCATTTTCTTCGTAATCAAAACTAAAAAATTTAGCATCCGTTGGATTACTAGTAGTGGTGCTATCTTCATCACCCATAGTGATATGAGGAAAGCGATTACGCAATTTGAAAAATAAATCATTTGCTGCTGTTTCTATGCCTGACATAATAATATTTAGCTTGTTTGAGCAAAGTTGTAATAATCCATAAATATGTTTATGTGTGTTGTAGCTGCCAAATATTTTGAAGGTAAGGGATGGGTTGGGGTTAAAAACCGTGATCGTAACTACATTCCTGAGATTAGTTTTAAAAGAATACAAGGAAAAGGTGTTGAAACAATGCTTTTCTGGGACGACATTACCCAATACAGCGAAGGTTTTAATAGTGGCGGTGTTGCTATATTAAGTGCCAGCTTGATGGTAATGGATGATGAAAAAGAAATTACAAAGAGATCAAAAACTCCTAGCAAAGATGGACTTAAGATTAAGAGAGCATTAAGATATCCTAATGTTAAAGCTGCTGCTATGAGCCTAATTAAACAAAAGCTAACTGGAAACACACTTATATTTGATCGTGATACGTGTTATCTATTAGAAGGTGCGTGGAAGATTGGCGGATACGCCGATGAAGATTATGAATATGTCATTCATGAAGTGCCAAGAGATAGAACAATTACAAGAACCAATCATGGTGTTTGGTTAGACTGGGCAGGATATCAACGTGGTGTGGATGATAATCAAACTGCCAGTCGCATTAGCAGTGATAGCAGACGTAAAATTGCACAGTCTATCGTTAATAAAGCAGAGACTCCAGAAGATATTATTGATGGCATGGCAGGAACATATGTTGATAATCCACAGCTTAATGTATTACGCACAGCACATGACAAAAAGCAAATGCGAACAACAAGCCAAATTATGATTATTCCAGAAGAAAAAACATTCTTTATTCGTCCTGTACAAAGTCATATGACATTTAATTTCTGGGAGTTAAATAAACCCGAACATGATCTATGGGTTGAGATACTAAGCAATCGTGTTTTATACAAGCACTATAAAGAACATGGGGAACCACCTTTCCCCAAGATGAATCATAGTAGTTAAATTATCATAAATGGCATTGGCTCTATCATATCATCAAGTTCATCTCTGAGATTATCACTCAGGTCTGAATCATAATTTCTTAACTGTAATGCCATTCTAATTATCAACAGAGTAGACATTACAAGATCATCTGTTTCACCTATCTTAGCTTTATATGTGTTGCCTGATGCAACAAAGTTCTTAAGTTCACTGATTAAGCTTTTACTTTTTACAGTCATACGATCAGTCTCAACCCATAACTTCATCTTAGAGCAAGCTGATATCTTAGCACGATGATTTGTAGAAAATCCTTTACGATAACGTCGATTTCCTGCGCTTACACTTGCACTCATTGGCTCACTTAAAAATGATCCATTGATATGTTCTTCACCTATATCAAATATAGCATTAAGTGCTGCTTCTCCAATTGTGTTGTTTTCAATTGTATAATATAAGTTAGTTGGGTCTTGTATTTCTTCAGCAATATACTTGCAGATCTCACTCATAATTGCAACTTGACGTTGGATAATTGTTAGATTATGTTGCCATTCAGCAACTTGTTTCATTGTAGTTAGATCCCATACTTGTATAGCAGCTGGGTCGCCGCCAGTACCCAAACTAGGATCAAGGGCCACACCATATATATGATCTGGAATTGGTTTTTCATACCATCGTACCTGGCCTTGCTTTTCAACGGGGTTAACTCCTTCCATTAGAACTAATTTACTTGGAGCAATAAGTGTTTCATCATAGATAATAAACTTACATTCATGCTCACGTTTAAATCTGTCATTGCCAATACTTGCACGTTCTTGATCTGCCCAGCCGGTTGTTCTTTCAGGATGTTTATCCCATGGAAACATGATTGGGGCAAATCCATTTTTACCCAATGGCATTTCATTACCAAATTCATCAAACTTGTTATTAGCCAGTTTCCAAATTGTAGCAAATTGATCTTCGTCACTGTTGGGTGTTGAAGTAACAATTGCTTTACCACCAGTTGATAGCGTAGGACTAATTGATGTCCAAAATTCACGAGCAATAGTAGGTCTGACGAAGGCAAATTCGTCGCAGTATAGTAGTGAAATACTCATACCACGACCAGTAGTTTCAGTTGTTGTAGCACTGACAATACGTGAACCATTATCAAATTCAATACTGCCTTTGTTATAACTAGTAACACCACAACGTATATGATTAGGACAGCTTTCATACGCATAACGAATACGTTGCATAATTTCCTGTGCGCCTGTATATTTGTGAGCAGCAATTAGAATAGTGCAGTCAGGAACAAACATAGCATACCAAAGCAAGTATCCAGCAGCACAAGTAGTTTTACCCATCTGACGACCCAGCATATTAATACTGAAACGATTATTGTGATAATTCGCTACAAGTTCAATTTGATAATCAAATGGTTGAAATAATAAACGACCTCTAATAGGATGCTGTATATAGAAAAAGTGCTCTAAGAAATACATAGGGCCTGTATCTGGATCAGCAGCTTGTTCAAGCTCCAATACTTCTTCTAAAGTATAAGGCATTTTCAGATATGGTTTTTTAACTAGATCTTCTGTGTTCATTTGAATAATATTTAGTTATGAAAAATAACCGAACAATTTGTTGCATTTTTCATACGTTCTATTGTTCTAAAGTTGAGATCACTGGCTGCTATTACTTTCCCAATTGGGAAATCTCCTCTTATATTTGGAGAATCCTTACTAACATTATGTGACTTTAGCCAATTATTAAAATCATTGGAGTTATATATTTTACTTCTGGCATCATCTGCTAATATTAAAAAACTTCCAAACCAGCCATGATGTCCAGATGTATCAAAATAGTCGGGGTTATCTTCATCACCAAAACTACAAAATGTAGTTTTACCTAAAATTTCAGCATCAAAAATTACATCATACTCGCCTGCCCAAGTATGATATTGATAATCTTCTGGATTAAAATTATACCATTTGTGTGTTTTATTTGGGTCAGAATTATAACCTGGAACATTAACAAATATAGCTTTACTGGCTAACATATACTTTTGACGTATTTGATTCACACAATAACTTTCAATTTGATGTATACAGTCGTTTACTACATGTCCTAAATTATGAAATATTGGTAGATTAGTATCATTTTGTGTAATAATTTCAACGGAATTAATATTAAACTTTCTATACTGCATTAGTGTAGTAAAATAACGATGAATCTTATTACACCATTGTTGATCATAATTAAATTCTACAGGTTCCTCATCAGGCCATAAAACTCCAATTTTCTTAAAGTTATCGATAGCTGCTAATAGTTCATTATATTTTTTGTTTATAAACTCTTGATTATTTTTTTTGTTAAACGCAGACTGATGATTGGGATGATTATGCAGACTGATAATTGGCGGCAATTGATATACTTCTTTAGCACTTTGATACCAACGATTAATTGTTGGATTATCTAAGCATTGTATAGTAATCCAATAATCAATGTTCTCAAAAGTAAATTTCACAGTGAACGTGTTCGACATAAAAATATTTAGTTGACAACTATGCCAATCAATATTATTATGCTATATAGTGATAACTTAAAGTGTAAATAACAGCGATGTCAGCAACTCTAATACTCAATGCTAACTGGCAGCCCCTTAGTTGGTTACCGCTGTCGGTCATCGATTGGCAACAGGCGATCAAGCTCCAGTTTATGAACAAGATCGAAGTCATTGAATTCTATGACAACTGGGAAGTGCATAGCCCCAGCAT
>Ga0136642_1000353_pt1 | contig 25705 bp, 25 predicted proteins | sample LowCatLa1302831Y_FD_115313 | JGI IMG/M metagenome (GOLD analysis project Ga0136642, IMG submission 115313) | Freshwater microbial communities from Lower Cathedral Lake, Yosemite National Park, California, USA - 13028-31Y | ecosystem: Environmental > Aquatic > Freshwater > Lake ... | reverse complement strand
GTCGCGATGAACTTTGGTAACGAGTGGTCCCATGTCGCAACCTTTTGTTCCATCACCAACAACAATCTTGCCCATGCGTTCGGCAATCTTTTTTACAAGTGCATCTGCGACTGGTTCAACGACGACTAGGGCAGAGATTGCCATACATCGCTCTCCTGCTGAGCCAAATCCAGCGTTTACGGCCGAGTCCGCAGCCAAGTCCAAATCCGCATCTGGCAAAACAATCATGTGATTTTTCGCTCCACCAAGAGCTTGAACTCGCTTGCCCTGCTTTGTTCCAGTTTCATAAACATATTGAGCGATTGGAGTTGATCCGACAAATGAAACAGATTTGATTCCAGGGTGCTGCAAGAGCTCATCCACCGCAACTTTATCTCCGTGGAGTACGTTGAAAACTCCGTCAGGAAGTCCCGCCTCTTGCAAAAGTTTGGCCATGAACATAGTGGCGCTGGGATCCTTTTCTGATGGTTTTACAATGACAGTGTTTCCAGTCGCAAGTGCGAGAGGGAAAAACCACATGGGAACCATCGCTGGAAAGTTGAAAGGTGAAATGATGGCAACAGGTCCTAGCGGCTGGCGAATCGAATAAACATCTACTCCAGTGGAAACCTCCTCAGAAAACCCACCTTTCATGAGGTGTGGAATTCCACAAGCAAATTCAACTACTTCTAATCCACGGACTACTTCTCCGAGAGCATCACTGAGTACTTTTCCATGTTCAGAAGTAATCAGCTCCGCAATCTTTAATTTATTTGCATTCATTAATTCGCGAAAGGCAAAGAGAACTTGGGTTCGCTTAGTGAGTGAGCTGTGTCGCCATGTTTTGAAAGCTTCTGTTGCGATATTTACTGCGTGGTCCACAACATCCGGAGTAGCAAAATCTACTGTCGCAGTTATTTCCCCTGTTGCAGGATTAAAAACCTCACCATGACGCTCCGCCTTTTGCGGGTAGAGCGAACCGTTGATCCAGTGCTTAATCTCATTCTTTTGGCTCATGGAGCCACGGTACTTGATTCCTACGCAAGCTTCTATCCTTAACTGACCAAGGTCTGTAAGATTCCCCAAAACGAAAGGGATTTATTCATGTCATCGGAAAAAGGCGCCAAAGTCTATGCAGACGATAGAAAGTATGTCTTTCACTCGTGGTCTGCTCAAGAGCAGATTACCCCGATGCCGATTGAGAGTGGTCTAGGGTCATACTTCTGGGATTTCGATGGCAAGAAGTACTTGGACTTTTCCTGCCAATTAGTCTTTACAAATATCGGTCACCAGCATCCAAAAGTCGTCCAAGCGATAAAGGATCAGGCTGATGTTCTAACAACAATTGCTCCACAGCATGCAAATATTGCCCGCAACGGAGCAGCTCAGCGCATAATCGAACTTGTTGGCGGAGATTTCGAAAAAGTCTTCTTTACAAATGCTGGAGCAGATGGAATTGAAAATGCAGTGCGTATGGCGCGTCTTCATACCGGGCGAAGCAAAATCTTTTCAACATACCGTTCATATCACGGCAATACAGGATCAGCCATTAATGCAACGGGAGACCCACGCCGCTTTCCCAATGAATTTGCTTTAGGACATGTCCACTTCTGGGGCCCGTATTTGTATCGCTCAGCCTTCTGGGCAACCACTGAACAGGAAGAATGTGAGCGCGCTCTGGCTCATCTTGAGCAAACAATTATTTTCGAAGGACCAAACACCATCGCAGCTATTCTCATTGAGTCAGTACCCGGTACAGCGGGTGTGCTCGTTCCACCTAAAGGGTATCTCGAGGGGATTCGCGAACTCTGCGATAAGTACGGCATTCTCTGGATTGCCGATGAAGTAATGGCTGGTTTTGGTCGCACCGGGAAATGGTTTGCCTATCAACACGCAAATGTACGTCCGGACTTAATCGTCTTTGCAAAAGGTGTTACATCAGGCTATTTGCCACTTGGCGGCGTTGTCGTGTCCAGCAAGATTGTTGAAACATTCAAGGACCGAGTCTTTCCGGGAGGACTCACATATTCAGGCCATCCCCTAGCTTGCGCAACTGCAATTGCAACAATTGATGCCATGAAGGAAGAGAAGATGGTAGAGAACGCTGCAATGATCGGAGAAAAAGTTATTGCCCCGGCACTAATCGAGCTTGCTAAAAAACACCCAATGATTGGCGACATCCGAGGGCAAGGTGCGTTCTGGAGCTTGGATCTTGTTACAAACCGCGAAACGCGCGAGCCTATGGCTCCTTACGGTGCCTCAAGTCCAGCCATGAATGAAATTGTTGCCGAGTGTAAGAAAAATGGACTGATGCCATTTAATAACTTCAATCGCATCCATTTAAATCCACCGTGCAATATCAGCGTTGAAGATGCAAAGCTTGGGCTAGACATTTTGGACCGTTCACTTGCTGCCATGTCGCATCATTACAAAGGTTAAATATGAATAGCCTTCTTGGGGTTTCAGCTATCACATTTGGGATTCAAGCTTTTGTGACACTTTTTGTCATTCTCGATCCCCCTGGTGCAATTCCAATCTTTCTCTCTCTTGTTTCTGGGAAAAAACAAAATGAACGGGTGCACTTGGCATGGCAAGGCGCAGCTTCTTCCTTAATCATCATTGTCGTCTTCGCTCTCTTCGGACAAGTCATTTTGAACTATCTTCATATCTCACTCAATGCTCTTCAAGGTGCCGGAGGACTTCTACTTTTCCTTATATCAATGGAGCTCTTGACTGGTAAAGGAAGTGAAGAATCTGCGACTAAGAATGTGAATGTAGCAATGGTCCCACTAGGTACTCCAATTCTTGCTGGACCTGGAGCTATTGTGACAACAATGCTTTATGTTCAGTACGCGCATACCTCTTCGGCAAAACTGTCACTTGCTGCCGCAATTGTTGCGGTGCACGTCGTTATTGGTTTAACACTGATGTTCTCTACAAAAATTCTTGGAATCATCAAAGATTCTGGAGTTACTTTGGTTGCTCGTGTAGCAGGCCTGCTCGTAGCTGCGATCGCCGTTGAGATGATGGTCCAATCTATAAAAGGATTCTTTAACCTCTCATAGCAAGAAACACCAGACCGAGAATCACAACGACTATCCCCACCCAGCTATTTACCGTAAGTGAGTTCCCCAAAACAGCCACGGCTAAAAGAGTTGCGGTAGCTGGCTCAGCCAACACCAAAGTAGACGCTGTACTTGAATGGACTCGCTTAAGACCGTAGGCATAGCACGTGTATCCCAATCCAGTTGTGAAGATTCCAAGCCAGAGAATCAATCCCATACCTTTGACTGTAAAGATCCAATGAGTGCCTGCGATAAAGCAAAATGGGGAGACAATAATTGCTGCTAGTGAGAAGACACCAGCTGCCAGGCGGCTTGGTTCAACGCCGGCATTCAGGGCCCTTCGACTTGTGACATTGAAAAATGCGAATCCTAAGCCAGCGATGAGTGCGAGAAAAACGCCAAGAAAATTGAAACCTGTGCGGCTGTGATGGCTATTTAAGAGTGCAATTCCAGATGTAGTGATGAGAGTTGCTATGAACCAGATCCGAGTAGGTTTCTCGCCAACCAAAACGTAGGCGACAATTCCCGTAAAGATTGGCGCACTGCCCAACGCGGTGAGCGTTGCTATTGGCACTCCAGTGAGTTTTACGGAAGAGAAAAAAGAGAGTTGATAAATAGCAATTCCAACGCCGGAAATCCATAAATCTTTTCGTGAAAAGTGAACCTGAAATTGGGACTTCTTAAAACGAGCAACCAGCAAAAGTGTGAGAGCTCCAACAAAAAGGCGTGTACTTGCCACTGCTAGCGGAGAAATTCCTTTTGCAAGAAGAGTTTGTGAAGTACCAGTCGTTCCAAAGCAAATTCCGGCGGCTAATATCGCGAAAGCTCCGAATTTATGGTGGTTAGTTTCACTCACTGCGCAAAGGTACCCTAGGGCGGTGATTGCGACCCAGAGCCTCGAGCTACGTGCAGCTGCGAGACTTCTCGTCAGCGATGTGACTGTTCGCATTAACCATGGAGATCGCGTCGGATTCGTTGGACGAAATGGCGCTGGTAAATCCACTCTCTGCAAAGTACTTGCCGGTGAAACAATGCCAGCGGGCGGTCAAGTCAATCGCACCGGAACTATTGGTTATCTCCCCCAAGACCCTCGGACTGGTGACCAGGAAGATAGCGTTATCAATCGCATTCTTTCCGCGCGCGGCTTGGATCAAATCGTTGCCCGCATGCGAAAAGCTGAAGATGCGATGGCGACTGCAACTCCGGAGGAATTAGAAAAGGCACTTGATCGGTATTCCGCAGTAGATGCAGAATTCCAAAGCGCCGGTGGGTACGCCGCTTCATCTGAAGCTGAATCCATTCTCACAAACCTGGGCATCCCAGAACGTCTTTTTGAAGAGTCTCTTGAAGCTCTCAGCGGTGGACAACGTCGCCGTGTAGAACTTGCGCGAATCCTTTTTAGCGGCGCAGATACCTTGCTTTTGGATGAACCCACTAACCATCTAGATGCTGAATCAATCATTTGGCTTCGTGAATATCTCATGAAATATAGCGGCGGCTTAGTCATCATCTCCCACGATGTAAACCTCATAGAAACCGTTGTTAACAAGGTCTTCTACATTGATGCAAACCGCAATGTCATTGATGTCTACAACATGGGATGGAAGAAATACCTGTTGCAGCGCGAATCTGATGAGCACCGCCGCAAAAAAGAACGAGCGAATGCAGAAAAGAAGGCAGCTATTCTTGCAAAGCAAGGCGAGAAGATGCGTGCCAAAGCTTCTAAGGCAAAAGCAGCTCAAGGCATGTTGCGAAGGTCGGATCAACTTCTTTCTGGACTGGAAGATGTGCGCGTCAAAGATAAGGTCGCAAAACTTCGCTTCCCTACTCCGGCTCCCTGCGGCAAAACCCCTCTTACTGCAGAAGGCCTTTCCAAATCATATGGATCCCTTGAAGTCTTTACCGATGTGGACCTAGCAATTGATCGTGGATCTCGCGTTGTAATTCTTGGACTCAACGGAGCAGGTAAAACAACCTTGCTAAAAATTCTGGCAGGTGTGAGTGAATCCGATACAGGGGCTGTAAATCCTGGGCATGGATTAAAAATTGGATATTACGCACAAGAACATGAATCACTTGATTTTGAGCGCACAGTCCTACAAAACATGATGTCTTCGGGTTCTGACATTAAAGAACAGCAAGCTAGACAAGTTTTGGGATCATTCTTATTTGTTGGCGATGATGTCGATAAATTAGTCAAAGTGCTCAGCGGTGGTGAGCGAACACGATTGGCATTAGCGACTCTCGTTGTCGGTGAAGCAAATGTTCTGATGCTCGATGAGCCAACAAATAACTTGGATCCGGCTTCACGCGATGAAATTCTTGGAGCGCTTACCGAGTATCAAGGTGCTGTAATTTTGGTTTCACACGATGAAGGTGCGGTACGCGCTCTAAAGCCAGAGCGCGTCCTACTACTTCCAGATGGGGATGAAGATCTCTGGAACGATGAATATCTCGATCTCATATCACTCGAGTAGAAAACACTCAAATAGAAAATTAGGCTCGTAGAGCCTGGGCCAACTCTCTGAAGTCTTCTACCAAAATATCGATTTCACGCTGGCCATGCGCCAATGAGATCAACCACTGTTCATCGAGGCCCGGAGGCGTAATGATTCCGCGATTAAGTGACCAGAGCCATGAAAGTTCGGCAACCTTGAAATCTGTCGCCTTGTAATCACGATAGTTGCGCACAGGATCGATAGACCACGTGATGCAACCTTTGATACCAAAACCAACAGTTTGTGCTGGCAATTGATACTCATCAATGATTTCAGAGATACGTTCAAGAGCCTGCATATTGAGTGCTTCAGCTGATGCGAGTGCTTCTGGAGTGCAGAGCTTGTCCATCGCGCGTACACCTGCCATTGCAAGTGGATTACCATTGAAAGTTCCAAAATGTGCCATGCGGTTGTCGACCACAACTTGCATGATCTCGCGCTTGCCACCAAAGGCAGCAAGAGGAAGTCCTCCGCCGATAGATTTTGCAAGAGCAATAAGGTCAGGTTGAACACCGATTCTTTGCGCTGCTCCGTGCGGACCAGCAGTCAAGCCAGTTTTGACTTCATCAAATATAAGGATGATTCCGTATTGGTCACACAAGTCTCGAACTGATTGCAAATAGCCTTCGTCAGGAAGAATAATTGCAAGGTTCTCAAGAACTGGTTCAACAATGAAGCATGCAATTTGCGCGGCGTGAGCCTTGAAAGTGCGCTCGAGGGCTTCAAGGTTATTAAATGGAACTACAAAAACAGTTCCAGTTTCTGCGCCATCCGGAGTAACAGCATGTGGATGATCAGCAGGACCAGCCTTATCAAGTGAGGGTTTAGCAGAAACAGTGAGAGGATCGTATGACCCGTGGTATCCGCCTTCAATTTTAACGATGGCATCTTTGCCCGAATAAGCTTTTGCAGTTCGCACTGCATACATTGTTGCTTCCGTGCCAGAGTTGGCAAAACGAACCATATCGATGGAAAAGCGTTTACACAGACGTTCTGCCGCATCACGAGAAATTGGTGATGGTGTCACAAAGAGCATGCCAACATCCAGCGCTGCTTTAGTTTCTGCCACGACCACGGGATTGAGGTGGCCTGCAAGCATCGCGCCAAATCCCATAGACAAATCAAGGAGCTCGCGTCCATCAACGTCCGTCATCCATGCGCCCTTGGCTGAAACTATGGAGATGGGATAAGGATCCCAATGTTGGAAGCTAGAAACTACGCCAAGAGGCAGGGTTTGCTTTGCGTTCTCATATTCAAGTTCAGATCCAAGGGTGGAAGCTTTGAAGCGTTCCCATTCACTTGCGAGGAGTTCCTCAATTCGAGAATCCGGAATTTCGATTGGATTCTTGCTTAACTTTCTAAATGCTTGATTTTCTAGAGTTGGTTTACTTTGGCGAAACATTTTTAACACACGCACCGAGGACTTTCAGCGTTTGCTGAAATACGATGCAATCTCCCTCATAAGTTTGGCGTTAATGCTCTTTACTGCAAAAACGTTAGGGAGAAGGTAGCAGAGGCAGTGATGAAACGCACCCATCCCGTGTGTGAACCGGGCGTTTTATGCCTATTTTGGACATTTATTCAAATTTATTCAAATTTGTTGAAAGTTACTCACAATTGTTTTATATCGCATTTTTTACTGAAATGATGCGCTCATGTGCAGGCTGATGGGTTTTATCGCCACGAATGAAACTTCTATTTCCCAAATTGCTGGGGAAGCATTCTCGCAATTTGCTGCACTCGCTGATCGCCATAAGGACGGTTGGGGGTTTTCCACGGATGAAACTTTAACAAAAGAAATTCTCCCAGCGCGCTCGAGCACTCAATTTGATCTGGCAGTAACTGCAAAGGAAAAAGGCGCGCTCTTACATTTTCGTTTTGCTTCAACTGGCATCAATGTACAAGAAAGCAATAGCCATCCTTTTTTTCGAGATGGCATTTCCTTCATTCATAACGGAACAATCAAACCTGCACATACAGTTGACCCCTTCATAGCCGTTGATTTATTGGACTCCATGACGGGCACAACGGACAGTGAAAGATTCTTTCTTGCAATAATGACAGCCGCAAGAAACAGTTCGGTTCAAGATGCGTTTTTGCAGACAATACGCAAAATTAAGTCCACGGGGAATTTTTCAAGTCTCAATTCCATGCTCTTGACGCCAGATCTCTATCTCGTGGCTGCCGAGCACGACAACTCTCGAATTCCAAAGGAAGAACCGGCCGACTACTACAGACTTGCATACAAACTGGACTCTGCAGGCCTCGTTGTAGCCTCCTCGGGGTGGGATCAAGCTGGCTGGGTAGAGATTCCCAACCACACCTTGATGGTCGTGAATCGAAAGAACCTGGAACGCGATTTCATCAGTATTTAGTTTTTAGGTAGAGTTCGGGTTGGTCACGAGTATCGATATCAAGCCCCGGCTTATCGATCGGCAACCCTCCTCCCTCACGGGAACGCGGTGGGGTGCTCCGGGTGAAGACCAGGCCAGAAAATCTGGCAAGCGCGTTATACCTTGTTGTAAATGCGTCCTTTATAAAGCAGGAGGATAAAAAATGAAGAAAATATCAATCGTCGCAGCTCTCGCAGCTGCTGCAATTGCGAGTGCGGGAGTTATCCCAGCAAATGCTGCACTCACAACTCTCACACCAGGAGTTCTCACTATTGGTACTGATGATCCAGCATACGGACCTTGGTTTGATAGCAATACACCATCAAATGGAAAAGGATATGAATCTGCCGTTGCCTATGCAGTTGCAAAGCAGCTCGGATATCCTGCTTCGAAAGTAAAGTGGGTAAAAGCTTCATTCAATAGCGTAATTCAGCCGGGTAAGAAGTCTTTTGATTTTGATATCAATCAAATTTCTATCACGGCAGAACGCGCAAAGGTCGTAGATTTCTCAACAGGTTATTACGATGTTGCGCAAGCTGTAGTAACAGTGAAGGGTTCACCGATTGAAAAGGCAAAAAAGATTTCAGATCTTTCTAAAGTCTCTCTTGGTGCTCAAGTTGGCACAACTTCTCTAGCGACAATTAACTCAATCGTGAAGCCGTCAAAGAAGGCTTCTGTCTATGACAGTAATGACTTAGCAACAGCAGCTCTCACAGCTGGACAGATAAAGGGACTTGTTGTTGATCTTCCAACAGCTTTCTACATAGCGGCTACTGCAAAAAATGCGGTACTCGTTGGTCAATTCCCTGCCCAAGCTAAAGCTGAACAATTTGGACTTGTCCTTAGCAAGGCAAGCGCTCTTACTTCTAAAGTAAGTGCAGCTGTTGATGCACTTCGTGCGAATGGAACTCTCAAGTCAATTGCTGATAAGTGGTTAGCAAATGTCGGCGGCGCTCCTGTATTTACGAAGTAATTTGAAGTAAGTCGTAAGCCTGATGTCCTACCAACCTTCACAGTTGCGTTTGCAGCGTGAAGCTTCGCGGCGTCAGGCTTCACGACGTTCTACGACCATCGCACTTTTAAGTACCTTGGCTGTGGGCGCTCTTCTCATAGTAATTGTGACAGGAGCTAAGGGATTCGCACTTGTCCGAGAAAGCTTTTTTAGCTGGCACTATGCTCTTCACTCTTTTCCATCGGTTCTCTCTGGAATTTGGCTCAATCTTCGGGTAATGATCATTGCCGAGATTTTCGTTTTAATTTTCGGCCTCCTACTCGCTCTGGCACGCACGTCTAAAAGCCCTGTTCTTTATCCCGTCAAACTTTTTGCAACTTTCTACACCGATGTCTTCAGAGGACTGCCGCTACTGCTTGTTCTGCTGCTTGTAGGTTTCGGAATTCCGGGTCTGCAAATCTCCTGGATCCCAAATTCAGCCGTCATGCTCGGCACTCTTTCCCTCATTTTGACGTATTCAGCATACGTAGCGGAGGTAATTCGCGCTGGAATTGAAGCAGTAAATCCGGCGCAACGGATGGCTGCGCGTGCTCTGGGTTTATCTCAAACCCAAGCCCAAAGACATGTTGTTTTACCGCAAGCGCTGCGCAAAGTCACTCCTCCGCTGCTCAACGACCTTGTTTCTCTGCAAAAGGATTCAGGGCTCATTTCTGTTTTAGGAGCCATTGATGCAATTAGAGCAGCTGGTATCGAAACGGCTCAATCATTTAATTTCACGCCTTATCTCGTAGCTGGCGCAATATTTATCGCCCTCACAATTCCGCTCACTCGCTTTACTGATTGGCTTACTCGCAAACAAGATCGCGCGCGCCAGCAACAAGGACAGTGGTAGTCGATGAGCGCACTTAATCTTATAAATCTACGGAAATCCTTTGGAGCAGAAGTTGTAATTTCTGATTTGAATCTTGGATTAGAAAAACACCAAGTAAAAGTCCTCATTGGTGCTAGTGGCTCGGGAAAGAGTACGCTCCTTCGTTGCATCAATCTTCTGGAAGAAATAGACGATGGACAAATATTTCTTGATGCTGAAGATATCTCAGCCGTAGGAATAAATGCAGATAAGGTCCGTGCCTCGATAGGCTCGGTTTTCCAGGCATTTAATCTTTTCCCACATCTCACAGTTTTGCAGAACATCACGCTTGCTCCACGACTCGTACACGGAATTTCTCAACCAGAGGCCGAAGAGGATGCTTTAAATCTTCTGCATCGTTTTGGCTTATCAGAGAAGGCCCACCAATACCCAGAGTTGCTCAGTGGTGGCCAACAACAACGTGTGGCAATTCTGCGTGCCATTATTTGTAAGCCAAAGCTCCTTCTGCTCGACGAAGTGACGAGCGCTCTAGATCCCGTCCTCATTGCAGAAGTTCTTTCTCTCATCAGCGAATTGAAGAACGATGGAATGACGATGTTGATCGCGACACACGAAATGGGATTTGCGCGAAAAGTAGCCGATGAAGTTCTCTTCCTTAAGGACGGGGAAATCATTGAGTCCGGCACACCCCATCAGATGCTTGAAGAGCCGCGAAGCGCCGATCTCAAGAATTTTCTCTCCGCCTTGGAACAGGCCGGCAGACTTTAATATTCGCCACTATTTTGCAGATGCAAATGATTTGCAATAAGGTATACCCATGAACGCCACCAGCAAGCCTCGCCTGCGAGAGCACCTGCGCTTTGAGCGTGATGAGTTGCCTGGCCTCTTCGGGGTCTTAGGCACCGTTGTAGCCCTCCACGTCATTGGTTGGGGTCTGTTCGTCCACTACAACTCAATGCCGCAATTTCACGCGATCGCCGACGCCAACCACACCTTGATTTATGCCGGTGCTGGGGCGTTAGCGTATTCCTTTGGCCTTCGCCACGCTTTCGATGCAGATCACATCTCAGCCATCGATGACACAACCCGTTTGATGCTCGCAAAAGGGAAGAAGCCGATGGGCGTTGGGCTCTTTTTTTCTCTGGGCCACTCAACAATTGTCCTAGCCCTTTCTATCGGTATCGCATTTGCCGCAAAGCAAGCAGTTAAATTTCAACACAATTTTGCACAGACAGGTGGAATCATCGGTGCGAGTGTTTCTGCCTTTTTCCTCTACCTCGTTGGAATTCTTAATCTCATAATTCTTGTCGGGATTATAAAAGTATGGCGCCAGGCAAAATCGGGAAAGTTTTCACATGAGCATTTGAATCAATTGCTCAACGAACGCGGACTCTTTAATCGTATTTTCCGTGGACTTTTCAAAAAAGGTTTTGATCATTCGTGGCAGTTGTACCCCATCGGCGTTCTTTTTGGATTGGGCTTTGATACAGCAACAGAGGTAGGACTTCTCGGGCTATCCGCGACTGCCGCTATTGGAACTGTCGGAGGCACTCTCCCACCGCTTGCGATTATTGCACTTCCATTTATTTTTGCAGCTGGTATGTCCATGATGGATTCACTTGATGGAATCTTCATGACAAAGGCTTATGCCTGGGCCTTCACCTCCCCAATGCGCAAGATCTACTACAACCTGACAACTACGGGAATTTCAATTTTTGTTGCACTCGTTATCGGCACTGTTGAGCTTGTCGGTGTCTTGGCCGACAAAACAAGTATCGCCAAATATCAACCATTTACCTGGATTGCCAGTATCCAGCTCAACCAAGTGGGCTATTGGATTATCGCAGCCTTTGTAGCGACATGGATAGGCTCAGTTCTAATTTGGAAATTTGGAAAATATGAAGAGCGGTACAGCTCAGGTATTGCTGAGACTGATCACATTCACACCGAACTTGAAATTTAATCTAGGTATAAATCTTTCAAGAAATCAGTAGTGCCTGGGACAACAGCATATTTATCAAAATCGGTAACACCCTCTTCGGTTAAAACTTCATCATCGATAAAGAAGTTGCCAGTGCACTCTTTCGCAGGCCGATTGAAAATCGCGTAAGCAGCATCGCCCATGATTTCTGGCTTACGACAAAAACTAGTGTCCATTCCGGGAATCATCTGGAGCGCAGCGGTATCAATCACAGTCCGCGGCCACAACGCATTTACGGCAATCCCTTCCCGCTTGAATTCAGCTGCTAAACCCATGACAGTCATGCTCATTGCATATTTAGACATCGTGTATGCAACATGCTGCTTAAACCACTTGCCTTGTAAATTCAGAGGCGGAGCAAGGGTCAAAATATGTGGATTGGCGCTCTCCTTTAAATGTGGAATTGCGGCCTGTGAAACTAGAAATGTTCCACGAACATTGATGTCAAACATTAAATCAAATCGCTTAGCTGGTGTTTGAAGCGTCGGAGTGAGATTAATTGCGCTGGCGTTGTTGACCAAAATATCCAATCCCCCGAAAGCAGCGACCGCCTGCGCAATTGCTGTGGCGATTTGTGCTTCATCGCGAATATCGCATTGGATAGGAAGTGCTGTACCGCCAGCTTCTTCGATCTCTTTTGCAGCTGTATAAATTGTTCCAGGAAGCAACGGATGCGGATCAGCAGTTTTGGCCGCAATTGCAACCATCGCACCGTCACGCGCCGCTCGTTTTGCGATTTCGAGTCCAATTCCCCGCGATCCCCCAGTAATAAATATCCTCTTTCCAGCTAAGGACTTTTCTTGGTATGACATTACTTCGCCCTCGCAGAAAGAAATTTCACAAAGGCAGCTTGCGCTTCATCTGACTGTAGCGCAATCCGGAATAACTCTCCTTCTGCATTCATCACCGCTTCAACGGCAGCATGATTACTACTCTTGAGAAGTGCTTTTGTATTAATAACCGATGTCGGTGGTTGTTCGGCAATCACGTGGGCGGTTTTCATTGCTTCGGAAAGTGGATCTGCGACAACTTTGTTAATCAAACCGAGGTCTAACGCCTCACTAGCGTCGAAAGATCTACCAGTTAGAAATATTTCAGATGCTCGAGCATGTCCTACCAAGCGAGGAAATAGGAAACTGGAGCCCGCTTCTGGAACAACTCCCAAGGTAACAAATGGCATTGAGAATTTCGCAGTTGAAGATGCATAAGCCACATCACAATGAAGAAGCATCGTTGTCCCAATGCCTACCGCATTACCTTGAACAGCGGCAATCAATGGTTTTGGAAAATTATGGAGATTTTGAATGAATTGAAATCCTGGCGCAGTTCCATCGGTGGGTGCATGATGAGTAAAATCCGAGATGTCATTTCCGGCGGTGAATGATTCCCCTGCTCCTGAAATTACGACAACTCGAATATCAAATTCCCGTGTTGCTTGAATCAGGGCTTGGTTGAGAGCGACATACATTCCCGTGTTGATCGCATTTTTCTTCTCTGGGCGATTGAACTTCACCGAGAGAACAGCGCCATCTTGGACTACTTCAATTTCTTGCACAGCGTATCTTTGCATTTTTTTACAATTATGTGGCGCCCCGCAGTCATTGGCCCCCTAAGACTTATGATTGAGCCATGAAGCTCGTGATCCCCACTCACACCTGGGAATTTGTCGTGGCGGCAACTCTGATTATCTTGGTGCCAGGTCCAAGCGTGCTTTTCACAGTCGCACGAGCTATCGCATGGGGTCGCCTCATAGCTGTGGCGACAGTTCTTGGAAATGCACTTGGTTTTTACATTATCTCCATAGCCGTAGCGCTAGGTCTTGGGCCAATCCTTCAACGCTCCCCCGTGGCTTATCACGCGGTTCAGTGGTTTGGTGGTGCTTATCTCGTGTACTTGGGTTACCAAGCCATCAAGAGCAGTACGACACATGCACAGGAGATGACATCAGTGAGCGAGGATCGCCCCACTATTGTGCAAACTATTCGTCAAGGTTTTATCGTCGGCCTCCTGAATCCTAAAAGTATTGTTTTCTTCGCCGCCATCTTGCCTCAATTTACCGATCGCACTCGCGGCCACCTATCTTCTCAGCTACTTTTGCTTGGAACAATCTTTATCATCATTGCCTTTCTTTCCGATAGTTGCTGGGGAATTATTGCGGGCACCTTTAGGCAGTGGCTCGCCAATGACGTGAGACGGCTCATTCGGATGCGCAAAATTGGTGGCTACGTCATGGCCGCCCTTGGGGTTTTCACCATCCTCAACTCATTTCGCTGAAATCACACCACTTGTCAGCTCTACAGGGCACAATTACTCCTACAATAAACTTTAGGGGCCACTAAATGGGTGAACGTAGATCAAATATCAGTCCGAGTGATTTAACATTTTCATGGGATGGTTGCCATCGCTGCTTATGGCTTTATTACAACCATCAGGTAAAAGCGCCAATGTTCATGCCGACAGTTGCTGAACTTGCCGATTTACAAGAGAAATACTTTATTGGGGCAACTACTTCTGACATGCACCCAGATATGCCTGCTGGAAAAGTATTTGACCATGGCGGATGGGTTCAATCCACTCCAATTCAATTGGATGGCAAGGATTCCCATCTTGCTATTCGTGGAAAATATGACTTGCTGATCGAATTTCCTGATGGAACCTTTGGAATTGTAGATTGCAAAATGCAAGCCCGAGCATCTGATAAATCTAGCTTCTACTCTCCGCAACTGGAGGCCTATGCATTTGCTCTTGAGAACCCAGCCAAGGGCGAGGCGAAAAAGATCTCAGCACTTGGAATTTATTCGTGGTCACTTGATCGCGCTTCAGGAAATCTGGGAGTTGGTTTTGGCTACCGAGTAAATGTCGCTTGGTATCCGGTCGATCGTGATCCAACTGCGCTACAAAAACGCCTTGTTAATTTTGTCAGCGTAGTGAATGGAGATATGCCCGATTCCAAACCAAGTTGCGATCAATGCAAGTATCTTGCGGAAAGAAACTCCATCATGAAAGATTTAAAAGGAAACTAGATTTTTTCTCCGCGAGCAATTCGGCTCTTAGCTTCTGATGCATACATATCGACAGTTTCTTGTCCAGAGATTTGCTGGATGGCGCTCATGATTCGATCGGTTGCTTCCCGCAGTAATTGAACATTGCTTGCATCGCCCTCAAAATACATCGGTTCCCCGAAAACCATTTCCACGCGTTGCACCTTGGGAACAACTTTGCCCGTAGGCTGAATTTCTGCAGTGTTAAACATTGCAACGGGAACCACAGGAGCTCCGGATTCAATTGCCATTCTCGCAATACCTGTCCGACCTTTATACAGTCGTCCATCCGGTGAGCGGGTGCCCTCAGGGTAAATTCCGATACAAGCGCCTTCTTTGAGCAGTTCTAATCCCGTAAGAAGTGCGGCCTCACTTCGCCGTCCCCCTGCGCGATCGACAGGCACTTGCCCAAGTGCTATGAAAGTTATCTTTTTGATAAATCCCTTTATTCCAGGTGATGTGAAATATTCCGCCTTAGCCAAGAAAGTGACTTTGCGCGGTACCACCAAGGGCATGAAGATCGAATCACTAAATGAAAGATGGTTTGAAGCAATGATGACTGGGCCGACCGTTGGAACCTGTCGCAATCCCGTTACCTTCGGACGGAAGGCCAGCATCAACAGCGGGCTGAGGAAGGATTTCAAAGTCGTATAAACCACGACCCTAATTTACGACTAAATGAGGGTGAGAGCACCATCGTGTGACACCATCTGAGCGTGGTGAATATCCCAAACCCTCTCGATATCCGGCTTTCGGGCGGAAAAATCGGAATATTGGTGATTCACGGATTTACCGGAACCCCAGAGAGCATTGCTCCGTGGGCAGATGGCTTCCACGATGCCGGTCTCACTGTTTTCGCCCCGGCCCTGCCCGGCCATGGAACAAAATGGGAAGATCTCAACGCGACAACATGGAATGACTGGTATAAAAGTGTTGAAGATTCTTTTTTAGAATTAAAAAAAGATTGCGAAAGAGTTTTCGTTGCAGGGTTTAGCGTCGGTGGCGCACTTGCTTTGCGCCTAGCTCAAATACGTGGAAGTGAAATTGAAGGACTCTTACTCTGCAACGCTGCAATATTTGATGACCGTAAGTTTCTGCGCCTGCTACCTCTTCTTAAGAATTTTGTAGCATCAACAAAGACCGGTCCCATGGACGTTAAAAAACCAATCTCCAAGAGGATGAGTTATGATCGAATGCCTTTACGCGCGCTGGACTCGTTACGGCATTTGTGGAGAAATGTTGAAGAAAATCTTTATCTCATCGATCTCCCACTTATGGTCAGCTACTCAATCAATGATCATGTGATTCATCCAATTAATAGCGAAACAATTATTGATAATGTCTATTCAACAGATATTCGAGAAGTCATATTTGAAGAGTCATTTCACAATGTTGCGTGGGACTATGAATCAGATTTACTTGTTGAAGAAAGTATCCGCTTCATTCATGATGTCTTAAGTGGAGACATCCAAAGCGGAGAGCAACATGATGAACGCGATTTGATCGATGCAGAGTTTGAATCAATAGTCTCTGGACTCAATCTTGATGAATCTTCTGGAACTACTTACCTTGATTCCCTTGATGAGAGTTCTCACTTCAATGCACCACGGCCTCGAAAATTGGCCATTTCTCAAGCTTCTCGATTTTCTCTCGCTGCAATTATTGCCAGTGGTCTTTATATTTTGCTCGAAGGTTTCATTGGCGGCGACCCGTTAAATTTGGGCGGCTGGCCCGCAGTATTGCTCTTCTCTGGAGGTGTCGCCTCCTTTATTTGGCGCACGACCCAAAAACATCGCGATGATGGAGATGATGGAGCGGTTCTTTAGTTCTTGGCTAATTTATAGCTAGCTGCTAGCTACCTACGTGCTAAGTCAGCGGCGCCTACAACGCCTGCATCATTACCTAAACTCGCAGCGACAATACGAGGAGAAGGATGCTTTCCTTGGAATGGCATATATCTTTCAACAGCAGCGCGGGTTGGGGCTAATAGAATTTCACCAGCATCAATTACTCCCCCTCCAATAACCACGCAGGCCGGGTCAAAGATCACCGCAAGTGAAGCGATTCCAGCCCCGAGCCACTGAGCTGTTGTATTAAAGGCAGCGAGTGCGACCATGTCACCGGCTTTTGCTGCTTCTGTGATGTGCCTACCGTCAAGGCCTTCGATTGTTCCATTTCCGCGCGCTAATAAATTATGCGAAGCATCTGGCGATGCAGCAATAGCTTCTCGGGCATGGCGCATAAGAGCGTTTCCAGATGCATACTGTTCAAAGCATCCTCGAGCGCCACATCCACATAGGTGCCCTTCTGGAACCACTCGCATATGCCCAAACTCTGCAGCGATGCCATAAGTCCCGCGGTGCAATGCTCCATTGATGACAACTCCGCCGCCAATGCCTGTACCCACGGTCAACATCAGCAATTGATTTTCACCACGCCCTGCTCCATAGCAAGATTCTCCCCAAGCTGCGGCATTTGCATCATTTTCAATTACTACGGGAAGATTTACGCGGGAGGAAATTTCTTTCTCCAGGTTAATTCCGTTCCAGCCAGAAATATTTGGTGTTGCAAGAATCGTTTTGCGATCTTTGGAAATAAACCCTGCGGCCGACACCCCAACACTTGCAACTGCAAATTCTCTCTTTAACTCCAGAATCACATCTGCAATAGTTTGCGTGAGCGCTTCCCCACCTTGCTTTGGGGTATCTTTTCGACTGGTTGTTAAAATTTTGCCCGACTGATCAACAACCCCGCCCAAAACTTTGGTGCCACCAACATCGACGCCGATACTTAAATCTGATGATTGCACAGGTGATACGGTCACGAATTAATTTTCCAATTTGCTCTTGAGTTCATGTAGTGCTTTATCAATAGTTTCGCGTTCAGCCTTGGCACGCATCATTGCAGGGACTGGCATGGAAAGATCAACTGTTAAATCGTAAGTCACAGTGACGCTCGCATCTCCATTATCTTCGATTACATATCCACCCGTCATCGCAGTCAACGTATCGGCTTCATCAAGTGAAAAACGAAGTGCGCTCGGTGCACCACTCCAGTCATAATCAAGAGTGACTCGATCCTTCACGGGTCCGGCTTTGATGCTCATCTCAACCTTTGTAGCGCGCCCCTCGCCATCAGTCGCCAACACTTTTGCGCTAGGAGTTGCCGATGACCAGCTTGGATAATTAGAAGGATCAAAGAGCAAAGCACTGACTTCCTCTGCGGAAGCTTCGATTGTGATGGAATTCTTGGATACCTGGCTCATAGGAACAGGTTACAGGTTGCAAACAGCAGGTCGCTCAAGACTGGAAAACAACTCTACGCGGCGATAGCGTTCACTCATGGATTTGTATTCAACTCCGGCATTGGTCCCAGCGGCCACAACTGGCAACCTCACTAATCTGATCGCAGAGCGCGCGTGGTTTGAGGCAGACCGTGTCGTGGTTTCACGCCCATTAGGCGATGGATGGCAACCGGTTAGCGCACGCGAATTCGAAGAAGAAATTCGCGCGACAGCCAAGGGATTGATTGCATCTGGAATCGCGCTGGGTGATCGAGTGGCAATCATGGCAAAGACTCGCTATGAGTGGACTGTTTTAGATTTTGCCATTTGGTATGCAGGTGGAGTTGTAGTTCCAATTTATGAAACTTCAAGTCCAGAACAAATCGAATGGATTCTCAACGACTCAAGTGCAGTAGCAATCATTGTGGAAACTCCCGCTCTTGCCGAATTAGCAAAGCCAGTACTGCCGGGTGCTTGCCGTAATTTATGGATCATTACCGAGAATGTACTCGCAACTCTCTCGCACGCTGGAGTGGGAATTAGTGATGACGAAGTCGCAAAACGTCGAGACGCTTTAAAACCAGAGACGCTGGCAACGCTTATCTATACTTCGGGTACAACTGGAAAGCCTAAGGGCGTTCAAATATCCCATGGAAATTTCTTGTTTGAGTGCGGAAACGTTGTACAAGGAGCGAATGATCTTTTCCTTAAGCCTGGAGGTTCCACACTTCTTTTCTTACCTGTAGCGCACGTTTTTGGTCGCATGGTGCAAATTGGCGCAATTAGCGCTGGACTTCACCTGGCACATTGCAGCGACATAACCCGACTGCAGCAGGATCTGGGAACATTTAAGCCAACGTTCGTACTTGCTGTTCCACGTATTTTTGAAAAAGTTTATAACGGTGCGCAGGCCAAAGCTGAAGCGGCCGGTAAAGGCAAAATTTTTAGGAATGCAGCAGCAATAGCCGTTGCATATTCACGCGGAACAGACACGGGAAAGATTCCACTTGCCCTGCGAATTCAACACACAATTTTTGACCGGTTGGTATATTCAAAGATTCGTCACGCACTCGGTGGCAATGTCGATGCTGCTATCTCTGGCGGTGCGCCTCTGGGTGAGCGCCTTGGTCATTTTTATCGTGGCGCAGGTGTAAGAGTTCTTGAGGGCTATGGACTTACTGAGACAACTGCAGGAGCAACGCTCAATCTCACACTGCATCAAAAAGTCGGTTCGGTTGGAAAACCGGTTCCTGGAACCACAATTGCAATCGCCCCCGATGGAGAGGTTCTCATTAAGGGCCCCATCGTCATGCAAGGATATTGGCAGAATGATGAAGCAAATCGAGAAGTTTTCACTGAAGATGGTTTTTTTATGACCGGAGATCTCGGCACCTTAGATAGCGAGGGCTACCTCAGCATTGTTGGGCGTAAAAAAGAATTGATTGTTACATCTGGTGGCAAAAACGTAGCCCCGGCCGTGCTTGAGGATCGAGTTCGCGCTCATCCACTTGTCAGTCAATGCGTAGTCCTAGGCGATAACCAACCATTTATCGCAGCTCTGGTCACACTGGATGCAGAGGCAGTCAAGAGTTGGGCTACAGCAAATAAAAAGGCTGGCAACGCCGTTGCCGACTTATGCAATGACCCAGATTTGATCTCGGTCATACAAACGGCCATTGATGATGCCAACAAGGCAGTGAGTCGCGCTGAATCAATTCGTAAATTCACCGTTCTGCCTATCGACTTCAGTATTGCTGATGGACAACTGACTGCAAAACTTTCTGTGAAGCGCCATGTTGTTGCACAACAATTTGTGAAGGAGATCGAAGAACTCTTCTCTTAAAATGGCTCTTCGAGCCAGGACGGAAGTGGATCTTGAAGAAAGACCTATATCAAGAGAGAAATAAAATGGCACGCGAGCTTTATGGCGCTTTTGCTCGAGACTTATCTGAGCTGAGTTTTAGAATCGATGAAACTATTGGCCTTAATTCAACGAACCCGCTGACTCGGCAATCGCTACGAAGTATCCGTTCCACTGTCACGGCTATAGTCGCAAAGTCTGAACACATGCGCGCTCGTGAAGCTGAACTTACTAACCGAGAGAAGGATGTCCTGCTCGCACTTGCATCGGGCCTATCTACACAGCAAATTTGTGAAAAACTTTTTCTCTCACAACCGACTGTAAAGACTCATCTTGCATCCTGCTATAGAAAACTTTCTGTAACCAACAGAGTCGGAGCAATCGTCAGAGCGAAAGAGTTAGGAATCTTGCCCGAGAAGTAATTGATTAAACCGCTTTCCCCAGATTTTCCAGCTCCATTGCGATTGTGCCCATTCGCGGCCGCGCTTGGACATGGCGCCTCTTAAATTTGAATCGTGAAGCAACGTTACAACGCTCTGCGCGATGGCTGAAGGATTATTTCCATCAACAACTAACCCTGTCTCCCCTTGCAGGACTGCATCCGGAGCTCCACCTGAAGCACCGGCAATCACTGGTATGCCACAAGAACTAGCCTCAAGATAAACAATTCCTAGACCCTCGACTTCTAAACCAAAGAATCGAGAACGTGAGGGCATCGCGAAAATATCGCCAAGTTGTAAATGCAAAGGCAGTTGATCATAAGAAACTCGTCCCACAAAGGTGACACAATTTTCAAGCTGATCCTTTGCTACTAATTTTTTTAAGTGCTCCCCGCGCGGACCTTCGCCAACAAGTAGCAAGTGAGCGTTAGGGACTTGATTGATAATTTGTGGCATTGCTTGAATCAGACGATCTTGACCTTTTCTATGAACCAGGCGTCCGACGCAAACAATCACTAACTTGTTCTGTAGGTTATATTTTTGAAGCAAGCTTGAATTCTTTTCACCTGGAATAAAATGGTCAATCGAAATCCCAGGAGCAATTTGTTGCATGTTGACCGAATCACCCACGGCTTTACGCATCGCACTTTTTGTAAATTCTCCTAAATAGCCAATGACATCAATCTGCCGAGAGATAACTCGCATAATCAAGGAGAAGGGCCAGACTTTGGACCACCACACTTCGTGCCCATGAGTGAGCGCCACAATTCGCTTTGCACCATTTTGGCGCAGATGTCCGGCCATCCAGCCGAGCGGAGCGGCTGCACCAAACCATATGTACTCAGATTTGTATTCCTTCATGACTTTGGAAACTGATCTATTCACTCTCGGAGTTGGTAGCAAAACCCTTGCCCGGTCGCGAATAACTTCAACCCCATATTTCGAGGCGAGCTTTGCATCAAATTCGCCATCTCCTCTCTGTGAGGAGGTGTAAATAACAATCTCATGGCCGTTCATTTCACCTAACAGGCCCAATATGAATGACTCGATTCCACCAGCATGCGGACCAAGATCATTTGTTACGAGCAAGATCTTGCGCACCTTAGATACGTCGACCACCAGCAAATCTCAAACGGCCAAATGAAGTTCCAAAATCTGTAACCTTCACGCGAGCGCCAGTATGCGGGGCATGGACCATACGCCCGCCACCTAAATAAATACCGACATGCGATACGTAGCTTCTGCCACCATGATTGAAGAACACTAAATCTCCGGGTTTTAAGTTTCCAAAACTAATACTTTTTCCACGATTCATTTGCGCAGCAGCTGAGTGCGGCAGTGAAACTCCAACGGCGCCAAATGCTCGCATTGTTAATCCTGAACAGTCCCACAGAGTTGGGCCTGCTGCGCCAAAGACATATCGATCGCCTATTTGTTTAATTGCAAATCGTAAGGCTGTTGCTCCGCGGCCAGAACCTAAGTTGGCACTCGCAGCAAGAGCAGCAGAAGCTTTTTGGTCTGCATCCTCTTGCCCATTTACCAAAGCCGCCAAGCGTTCGCGCTCTGCTTTTGATAATTTATCTAAAATTGCTTGAGCCTGCTGCAACTTAGCGTTCGCCGAGGCTAGTTGGGCTACATATCTAGCTTTTGCTTTGGCCGCTAACGAAATTTTGTCATTCACGGTGAGAGAGGTTGCAGTGAGGCGTTGCTTTGCCACCGCATATTTACGGAACTGAAGGCTCTTCTTTTTGGTTATCGATTCTAAGGACCCGGCCGCAGCGAGATAAAGAGTTGGATCGGATGAAAAAAGCAGTTCCATGCTTTGGCTCATGCCGCCAGATTTGTATTGATCAGCAGCAATTGCGCCAAGGGTTTTCTTTAGACTTTCCAGATTGCCCGATTGTTGAGCCGCTTGTTGTTGGACTGAGGCTAGTTGTTTGTTCAGCTTGTTAAATTCAACTTGTGCTTGTTGGGCTTGCTCGGCCGCGGCGGCTGCATCTTCCTGCAAAGTCCGAACTTGTGCCTGTACTTGTGCAAGAGTCAAAGCCGCATGGGCTGGGCTTGGGGCCAAAAGAATTAAAACGGTTGTAAGAGAAATACAGACTCTGATGAGCGCGCCGAAAGGGGCATCTGCAACTCTGCGCGACATCATCGGGAAAGGGTAACCGCGTGAGCGTGGGTGAACCAAACTTACGCGTGAAAATTACCTTGGTATTAGCTGGTACAAACTGGTAATCGCCGTAAATCAGCTTGTGAAGCGCAGCGGAGGCACTAACCCTTTCTCGGCCAGAAGTGAGATGGCATTTACCTGGGGGGCATCGAGTTCTGCCGGTGGAGTGTCGAGCATGAAGGAGACAACGCAATCACCGCAAGCGATATCGCGCATGGTGCATGAGGAGCAGTTAATGATCATGAGAAAAGGGTAAAGGTAAGCACTGACAGTGACGCGGCTCGGAGTCAAGGGTAGGTAGCGTTGACCCATGTCCACGCCGGTAAGTGACCTACACGTGTTAGCCAATATCGTGGTCGGCAGTGACGGTTGCACCACGCTCAATGGAAGCTCAGCTGGCTTGAGTTCGGCCGAAGATCGAATCCGATTTCACGATTTACGCACCCGCGCTCAATTCATTGTTATCGGAGGAAACACTGCGCGAACCGAGCCGTACCTCAAGACACCGGTTGAATTAATTGTTTTGACCCATGGAGAGCTCCCCCACCAGGTGCGGGGCAATCCACTCGCGCGAAAATTTGAAGGTTCGATTAAGGAAGCGCTGGCTACTCTGCACGGGGTCGTGCTCATTGAGGCGGGTCCTGCAATCTTACTTGAGGCCCTTGCCAGCAAATTGGTTGACGAACTCCACGTCACCTTGACTAAACATTCAACTGGGGAGAATTGCGTTAACTTTATAGAAATGACAGATGGCTATCGCGAAACTTCTCGTGATGTCGTTAAGGATGAAGAATTTACAACGTTTAGCCCATCGAAATAAGTGAAACCCCGGCAACTGCACAAATGATTCCAACATATTGAAGCTTATGCAGACGCTCATGGGAAAATCTAAATGCGAGTACTGAGGTCACAACTGGGTAGAGAGATGCAAGTACAACAGAGGCGGATACAAGTCCCATAGTCGATGCTTGCCCCAAAGTTACATTTGCCATGAAATCAGCGATGCCTCCAAAAAGTAGAAAGCCCAAACTCTTCTTACTGAAGCCACCCGTTGTCTTAAAACGGATCGCTAGAAAAGCGAGTATGAACATGTTAGGAGCACGCATTGTTGTAGCAGTCATAAGCACATTTGCTTGTGCACCTATAGTTAAAAAAATTACTGCAGTTCCAAAACAAAGCGCGGCGATTGCGGCAAATAGAAGTGGTTTTGGACTGAGTCCTCCTCGAATTTCTGGACCACTTCCAAAGAAAGCGCCCAGCATTGCAATAATCATTCCCGTAATCGCAAGCCCACTCGGACGTTCTCCATGTATGAGGGAATAGATAACGGGGATCATCACCGAGAGGGAGGAAATTGGAGAGACAACGCCCATCCGACCTGTTGCTAGCCCAGCAAAAAATGCATTGAGTCCGATAAATCCGATAACCCCGGCACAAACCCCGGGAAGAAAATACCCGCTCCAGGAAAGGGTTGGAGCAATCCATGTACCCGTTGCCAGCAGAAGAATGATTCCCGTCAGGAATCCAACGACTTGTACAACGCCGGTGACTGCCATGACGTTGTGTTTTTTCGACAGGTGCCCCCCGATGTAATCACCGGTCCCAAAAAGCAAGCTGGAACATAACGCGAGAAGTGCACTCATGAGAGAAAGGTTATCGTCTCTAGCACTCGCGCCTAAGCCATTTATCCCTACACGCAATTTATTATTCACATGTGGGCCTACCCCAAATATCATTCGAGCAGATAGTCGCAGAAATCCGTGCGATTGTTCCCCGTGCTGAAATCGTTCTCGATGAAGTTCCTGCGCCACAAAAATTAGCGCCCTTTTCACTCGCACTCACGGCTGATGTTCTCGAAGATGCCGCAACTGGCCGATTTGTTTTGCTGCACGATTCAAAAGGACAAGAGGGATGGTCGGGGGAATTTCGTTGCGTTACTTTCGTAAGGGCGGCGATTGATGAATCTATGGCCGCAGACCCCATGCTTTCTGATGTTGGCTGGAGCTGGTTGGTTGAGGCGTTAAAAAAATATAATTGTGGATATGTAGCACCCAGCGGAACAGTTACTCGAGTGGCATCTGTTTCATACGGAATGCTTGAAGGTCGCGATGACGACTCGGAAATGGAAGTACGGGCCTCTTGGACGCCTACTTCAGGGAATGGGATTGCAAATCATGTACGTGCATGGCTTGATCTATTAGAGCTTTCTGCAGCACTTGAACCGATTCCAGAGGGCGTCACCCAACTTAGTCCGAACAGACGCTAAATAATATTTTCTATGTCTGAAGAAATTTTAGAAGAAGCCGCACAACCTCAAGCGACTCAAGCGACTCAAGTGACCGAAAATACGGCAGAGCCACTTCTATTCCCGCGAAACGGATTACCCGAACTAGTAACAACCAATGAGGGTTTGTCTCAAGTTGTAACAAGTTTAAGAAATGGCCATGGCCCCATCGCAATCGATGCCGAACGCGCTTCTGGCTATAAATACAGTCAGCGTGCATATTTGATTCAAATCTTTCGCCGCGATGGTGGGCTTCACCTAGTCGATCCCATCGCTGCAAATTCTCCGGAGCTATGGAGGGAGCTTGGTGAAACTTTCGCTTCCGAGGAATGGATTATTCATGCAAGCACGCAAGACTTACCGTGTCTTACCGAACTTGGTCTTTATCCAAAAATACTTTTCGATACTGAATTAGGTGCACGAATTGCAGGTTCCCCTCGGGTCGGGTTAGGTCCACTAGCGGAATCACTGCTCAATATTTCACTTGCCAAAGAACACAGCGCAGTTGATTGGTCCAAGCGTCCGCTCAATCCTGAATGGCTCACGTATGCAGCCTTGGACGTGGATGTCCTTGTGGACCTGCGAGATAAAGTCCATGAGCTCCTTGTAGAGACAAAAAAATTAGAATGGGCAGAAGAAGATTTTGCTTTTATCCTTGGTAACTACGCGCCCGGCGTGGAAAAGATTCAACGCAAAGATCCATGGCGACGCACTTCAGGTATGCACAAGGTGCGCGATCGCAGAGTTCTTGCCATCATCAAGGCCCTTTGGTATGCCCGGGATGAATACGCAGCAAAGATCGATATCGCTCCAGGCCGGGTCTTTAATGATGAAGCGCTCGTGGCGACGGCTCTAGGAAAGCCAACAACACTTGAAGAGATGCGGCG
>Ga0136642_1000352_pt1 | contig 25733 bp, 25 predicted proteins | sample LowCatLa1302831Y_FD_115313 | JGI IMG/M metagenome (GOLD analysis project Ga0136642, IMG submission 115313) | Freshwater microbial communities from Lower Cathedral Lake, Yosemite National Park, California, USA - 13028-31Y | ecosystem: Environmental > Aquatic > Freshwater > Lake ... | reverse complement strand
TTAGGAGTCGCGCCTTGGGCGATTGTAAATGTAACCGGCAATTGATTAGCCGCATGTGTGCCGGTGACATCAACAAAATTTACTGCACCCACGTAGGAACCGGCAGGCAATCCAGCAATACTTAGTACAAATCTACCACTGGCCGCGCGAGCAACATCTTGTGTGCCATTAGGTAGCGTTGAATCTGCAGATTGGAAATTAATCGTGCCCGCTACAACTGGAGTTCCATCGGGGCGCGTGACATCAACAGTGACTTTCACAGGTGTATTTGTATCGCTTGAACTTTGATCGATGATGTTCATCATCGTTGCTTCATTGACCGGTAACATATCTGTCTCATCAGGGATCCAGGTTTTACGCATTAGCTTGAGAAATTGCGCCGTTGTTCCAGCAAACACATTAAGGTCTACTCGGTTTCCTGGCACTCCATATTTGGAAGCTATTCCACACGAGGTGTATTGCCACATCTGCCAATTCGCAGTGCAGTTAGCGTTCGTCCACGCGTGGGCATAACATCCCACACTTTTCTGATTTGGTTGCGCGTTGGCAGGACTGAGCGTGTAGTGCGCCATCCATAATGGATATGCGCGCAGCTCGGTATCTCTTGAAACATTTTGTTCTAGGAAATTGGCGTATGAATAAATAAATGGCTTCTTCAACGTCTTTGCGGTGACTGCAGCCAGCCAAGTCTTGGCCCATAGCGTTACATTCTCGCGGCTCATGTATTTGGAACAGTTTCCATTGGCAGTCTTGCGAACACAATTGTTTTCAAGGTCCAGGGAGACAGGAAGATCGCGATGGTTATACCCGCCAATAGCAGCCAAACGCCAAATAACTTTCTGGGCTTGGGCCGTCGCATCTTTCACAATGTATGTGGCATCGGTGCTGTCGGGAAGATATGCGTAATAATAGAAACCGGTATAGAGGCGCGCAGCTTGCGCTGCAGGGCGATCAATCTTCAAATATTTATATGCCTGGGCATCTGCCGCATCATGCGCATCCGCTCCCTTGATCATGACAAAGCGAATTCCAGCGGCATACATTTTCTTAAAATCAATCGTGCTACCTGAAGGATGCTGCCAATACGACAGATCCATTCCGTGAATATGATCCCCGGGCCCAGCGGCGATGATTTCTTTAGGGGAAAAAGCGATAGCGTTATTTGCGACAAGAGTGAGTGCAAGACTAATTACAAGAAATAACTTCTTCACTCCTCGACGACCTGAAGATCAAAACCAAATATGGAGGTAATTGCCTCATGAAGGAGCGCAGTATGTTTGGGATTTCGGGCTTTAGCAAAATCATGTTTACCGGCAAATTTCTCGCTGTCAGAAAAATCCAAAGTCAGGACGTCTTCTTCGAGAGAGGCGAGTCTGGCATCAAAAAAAGCAAGCCAAGCAATCCGGTCACGCTCGAGTAAGAAATCAAGAACTTGATTCCACTGCGCTTTCAATTCTTCTAGATTCACGTGGGGCGGGTCGGGCTCGAACCGACGACGACAGAATTATGAGTTCTGGGCTCTAACCAACTGAGCTACCGCCCCTGACTTACCTGCGAATTGTATTAGACATGCATCTGTGTGATTTCCTCAGGACCCACGCTGCAACAACCTCCAATGAGCTTTGCGCCGCGCTCCTTCCATTCAAAGATCTGTATTTCTGAGAATCCAGATGCAGCAGGCCCAACCCATTCTTTGATTTCTGCGTTCCACAGCCGCCCAGAATTTGGATAAACCACAAATGGGATGCGAGATCGTGCTGAGGTGAGAAGCGGGGTGATAAATTCAGGAGCCGTGCAATTTATGCCTACCCCGATTGCTCCAAGGCGCCCACTGACAAGTTTCGCGGCATCTTTAAACAATTCACCTGATGAAATGTGTTTCCCATCTTTGCAGGAAAAACTGACCCAATAAGGGATTTTTACAGCCTGCTCGTCCAAGAGTTCTAGGATTGCTTGCGCTTCTGTAAGTTCAGGAATTGTTTCAATTGCCAGTAAATCAGGGTTACTTTTAATTAATATCTGAAGCCTGGCACGATGAAAATCTTTGAGCCATTTTTTACTTTTGCCATAATTCCCGCGATATTCAGAGCCATCGGCAAGTGATGCACCGTATGGGCCCACCGATGCAGCAACAAGGACGCTCGTTTCCTGCGTTGCGTTGCGAGCTAATTGAGTTGAGAGAAACAGCGCTGTGCGAACATCTGATTCACTCCACCCGCGAAGTGCGCACCCGTCCATCGAAATTTGATACGAGCTTGAAATTATCACCTGCGCTCCTGCGTCCACATAGGCCTTATGTGCAGCCTCTATTTGCTCAGGTGCGGTGCGAAGTAATTCTCCGCTCCAGAGGGATGTATTGAGGTTATTGCCCAATTGTTCAAGCGCAGTCGACAGCCCACCATCGAGAAGCATGGGGCGATTGAAACTCTGACTCATATAGCAATACTAATCCGACCATGCATTGACCACCGATTAGTGGGCAGTTTGGCATCCCCGTCGCACGGTGTTGCCTTCTAAATTTGGACCAAGGGGGTGGAGCATGCATGAGTTGAAGATTCAAACCTCGTTGGGCTACGAGCGAGTCTGGAATTCCTTAGCTTCCCTCGATCCATTCCCGCTCTCTTTGTTCGTTGCAGAAAGGAATCGTCCGAGCATAAGCCGTCTACGCTCGGACACTCTTACAAGTTTTAGAGTGGATTGGATGGAAGGCCGCAGTAAGCAGTGGCTAATCCTCTCGCTCTCAGAACTTGATTTTCTCAACTCGAGTATGACAATCGAGGTTACAGATGGCTACATGAAGAGCTTTGATTACATCCGTTTCCGTATCAATCTTGTTGCGATAGATGAAGGAACAGAAATTACATTGGCATATGAATCGCGGCTTCGCTTCTTGCCTGGACTATTTCCATTTATTGCCCAACGAAAGTTTAAGAAAACAATCTTGGGATTTAATTTTGATGATGCTCTTGTAATCGAATCGCGGTTTAATAAAATATTGGATTAGACCCGCTCTACAGAGACAACAATTCCTGGAGTTTTTGGTAGCCGAGGCACGTTTTTCTGATAGGCACTATAAGAGCGAGCATCCAAGAAAATCTCCATGCTCACTTTATCAAGACCCTGGAGAGTAATTTCTAGGCTCTTTGTGGTGACACTTTCATAAATCTTTGTGAAAAGAGCTCGGGCGCTCTTTTCTTCTTCAAGGTGAACGAAGTTCTCTCCGTAAATCTGAATGCGAGTAGTTTGACTATCGATGTAGCGATCTCGAATGAAATCAAATAACTCTCTGACAAATACCGATTCGAAATGCTCAGAACATAGAAGAAAGGCACGCACCAAATCGACTTGGCGACGAATCTCGTTAGCCAGTCTTTGAGTAGAGGCCGCTCTGCCTTCGATTGCGTTCGCAAATTCGAATATCTCATTCACAACCCACTGGGCTTGAATTTCAACGGCCTCTTGAATCGCACTGAGCTTATCTGTATCACCATAAATTCCCGTTGTTGCGTCAGCAAGTTTTTCCGAATAACGTCGTCGCAACTTCAAAGTAGCAATCGCGCAAAGAACGATTACGACAAGGCCAGGAGTTGATCCATTAAGCAGGTTTGTACACCCTTTATAAAACAATCCGGGGAAAATGAGCGATGCAACGCCAAAGAGAACTGCCGGTGTCCAGCGAGCAAAAAAACCAGCTCCAGTTACAGCGGAGAGGAAAACTGTTCCGATTACATAGTTATAAAGCCAAGGAATATAAACCCCAACTTCACAACCTTGAAATAAAGCGGCCCCACCAAAGAAGCCCAGAATTCCAAGGTATGTACCAATATATACGAGCCATTTTTCGTGTTGCTTCATGAAAATACTGAGAATACATATCGCCGTGGAAGCCATGATGAGCGCGCTGACTCGCCAATCCACATGGAGAGCAAAATATCCAGGAATGCAAACTATGGAATAAAAAATACAAATACGCGCAAGCCCCGTAGCAAAGAATGAAACCGGGCTATTTCGGACTCGATACAGAGTTTCTGCGGGGTCAATGTTTTCTTGGCGGATTGGAATATAGATTGAGTACAAGAGGCCGGACCGCTCTTCTCGAACACTGATGCTGATTTTTCCATCAAGCCCTTGAATTAGTCGCTTCAGCGTTCTAGAAGATTGAGCCGCTGAAATACGTCCAAGAAATTCATTCTCATCAATCTTTCGGAGTGAGTTATCTCGTATTTCAAGGAGTACCTTCCCCGGGCTAATTTGCTTCATAGAAATAGATAGCCGGTCAGTTTCAGTGTGCCGGTATGTATTAAGTATTACCTCACGAATGAGCTCCAAGGTCTGGGCTGTAATTCGACGATCCGATATTGGCCAAGGAAATATTTTCGAGGCGACTCGAATGCGATAGTTAGTAGTAATTTCATTGTATTTTTGCCGAACTTCTTGCTCGGTTACGGGATCTGCGAGAAGTGAAGCAATATCGGCACGCAACATCCGGGATAGATCCTTGGGTTTTTTCATCAGATCAGTATCTAAAAGCGCCGCATTCAGAGTGTTTAATACAGTTCCATGCAGTTGAATGTTTCGATAATCGCGTCGATTCAGCTTGTTGATATTTCGAAGTTTGTTGAATATCTCCCGCTGATAGCCCTCGAGATTTCCTTCTAGGGAATTGGCGCGCAGACGAAATTCTCGCATAACCCAAAATGCAAAAACTCCGAAGAAAATAACCCAAGTTGAACTGAAATAGCCATGAACGGCCCTGATGTCTCTGGTATCAGTGATTGCCTCATATCTGTGGTTGACAACAAATTGTTGCAAGAATGCGAGAAGCCCAACCAAAGGAATTGAAATGACCCATTTCTGAATATCAATAACGGTACAGGTGGCCACAAAAATAATGAGGCCATAGGAGACCCAAGGTTTTGCAAGTGTGTCGTTAAAGAAAAAGGGGAGCCCAAGAAGGTATCCGGTCGTGACTGCGAAAGCATAGGGAGGGATCAGCCATCGCAAGAGAATGTAGGAAAATCCAAGACATAGGAATGCTCCGATGGCGAAGATAATTTGCCAACTTTGAATAGGCGCACGTGCTAGGAGAGCCTGAATTGAAAAAATAACCACGAATGATGGCCAGATGATGATGTAGATCAGGCGGCGTTCAACATCAAGGGCAATGCCCTGCGCACTCCTGTCACTTTTTCGAGCAAGATCTCGTAAGAAGTGAGTGAAACGACTAATCAACGAGCCCTGCATCGCGCAATACCTTGTAAAGCTCGGTCTTCGTGCTGACTGCAACTCCAGAATTGCGTAATTTAATTTTCACGCGGTCTATATATTGCTTTACCGTTGAGGGAGCAACATTCATTCTGCGCGCTACGACATCAAGCTTTAGCCCACTTGCATACAAAATCGAAGCCTTCAGCTCTTGCGCACTTAATTTCTCAATAGGAGAGTCGGTAGCACGAAGTGCTTTATTGAGCGTAGGAGAAATCCACTCCTTACCGCCCAAGACATTTTGAATAGCCTTCAGGATTTCATCTGATGGCGAATCTTTGGTCACAAATCCAGTTGCCCCCATGGAGAAAGCACTCTTCACAGATTCAAAGTTATTCAGGGCGCTAATAACCAACACAGGAATCTTGCGAGCAGTAAATACTCCAACAATCTCAGAAGGCACTCGGCCATCTCCCAGGTGCAAGTCCACAATCGCCAAGGCAACATTCTTGTGTTCCAGAGCTTGCTTTGCCTCAACAAAATCGGCGCCAATGTAAGAAAAGTTCACGCGTGGAATCGCGGTCGAAATGTAGGACTTCAATCCCTGGCGATAGAGAGGGTGGTCCTCCAGAAGAACGACCTCAAGTGTCTTTTCCATAAACAAGAGGCTAGGCATTTCATGTCCCCTTTCACTCCCTAGTGCCGTCAGCATAATGGGGGACACCTCATTGTGCGATAGGGATAGTCCGCACGGGGCAATCTACGCGGGTGAAATTCCATAAATCCATTCGCGCTCTCACTTCGGTGGTGCTCCTTATGAGTGGATCTGTCTTTCTTTTTTCAAGACCATCAGAAGCTGCTACGCAGATTGTTCCGAGAGCATTCAATGCCGGAAATTCTATTCAAACGGCAACCCAAAATGGTTGGAATGTTGGTGGCAACAACTATAACTTGAACTCATGCAGCCCCACCGTGACACCGTGCATGATTACGGACGGCTCCGGAAATTCAAGGTTGAGACTTGTAAATAAGGACACAATTCTTGACAGAGGTTATGCACTTTATAACATTCCCCAAACAACAACTTCTGGAATAGATATTTCCTTCAACGCCGCAATTTATGAACAAGGCGGATCAGCACAAGCAGATGGCTTAGTGTTTTATCTAAAAGATGGAAGTGACACTAAAACTGGGCCAAGTTCTCTTGGAGCATCAGGCGGATCCATGGGGTACTCATCTACGTCGACAAATAAGCTGGATGGATTGAGTGGCGCATTGCTCGGAGTGGGGTTTGATGCCTACGGTAATTTCTATCATCTTCCATTTGCATCCGAGGATTGTGCAAACGATCCAGCCGCTCCTGGGTGGACGGATGAACCACATTCGCCAAGGTCGCTCATAATTCGCGGCGCCCAAGGCGTGGACAGAAAGAGTGGCTATTGTCGTATCGCAACATCAGCAGACCGTCTTAATTTAATACAGGAAGCCGTAACGGCACCGAGCTCAATTACCAGTAGCAATGGAATTGTTATGAATCCATACACTGGCGATGGTGGCGCCAGTACCGCACTTTTTCTAGGAAAAGATGCGGGCTCAAATCAAGTTTGTGCCTCACTTGACGGTAAAAATCCTGTCATCACTAACGACTATTTCGACCCAAGTAATGGTGGGGACAGCTCCTCCTGGGAAACATATTATTCAACTGCGTGTGATGAGGTTTCCACAAGTACGGATGAAGGTGGCTTTGCGGTGCACCAATACCGATCACCAACGGGATGGCAAACTGTAGGAACCTTTGTTGATGGTTTACCAGGGTATTCCTTTGAATCCAAGCACGGCGATCGACTCCTGAGTGTGTCTGATGATGGAACACGAATCCTCACAAGTTCCAATCAAATAATTAATAGGGGCGAAAACGTAGCCGGAACTTCGTGGAATTATTTTGATAGTGCTAGTAAAATCCAAATGTCTTTTACTGCGAATAATACAACTAGTTCCAAGCTCGACTTCTATTCGCCAGGGCTGATTGATGAGATTGTTGTAAACGTAAACACTGATCCAACATTGAGTCACCCACAAACTGAATTTCACTGGCACAACTTGTCAACATCTGAGCATTCCGATTGTATTGTCACGGATCGCGCATCTGGATCCACTGGTATTTCTGGAAATGATGCCTCCTATTCTTGCAATCCAAGCGTTAGTACTTATTCCACAGATTCTTCATCTACCTTCTTCTTTCCATATTTGCACATGCAAACGAGTACTGAGGCCGTGTACATGAACATGGGAGTTGACCTAACTGACCTTGGCGCATTAGGAGGCAATGACCTTTTCGCAAATGATGGGTCCGGCGTTCGCATTCGAATTAAGATCGATCCAAGCGACACAGATCAAGGTAGCTACGGCACGGGGTATGTATATTTTGGCTCTGCAGGGGATTCAACACCTACACATGAAGTAACTCGCTTCCCGCTACCTAAAGAGTTACATGACGCGCACACCTTCAAATTTGGATTCGTTGCGGGAACGGGAGGCGGTGCAACAAATATAGATATTTGGAAAGCCGATGTTGCCACACTCGTCGATATTCAACTTGTACACCTCAGTCAATTTTCTCAGAGTACTCCGTGGAATGCATGCGAATCTGGATCTGCTACTTTTACAGTCGTTGAAGGAATCGCACCGTATGTTTTAGATGTGAGTGGACTTCCTTCCGGTCTAAGCGTAAGTGATGCATCGAATGCGGGCGTTTATACAATTAGCGGGAAACCTACATCCCCTGGTACATATTCCGTAACAGTTGGTATTTCAGATTCTGGTTCACCACCGAATTCGACCAGCGGATCGATTTCCTTGTTTATAACCGATGCAAATGCCTGCGTAACAACTTCGCAATCACTCAATTGGGAGTTGGGTGGCAGCGCTCTCTCAAGTAGTGATTATTTTGCAACGAATGGAAATTCAATCACTCTCTTGCGAACATTTGTAGATATTCCTACCGACGCGGGACAAGCGACCTTACTTCGCGCATCGCTGAATGTGGCCGGGGGATGCGGGAGCTTTGTCGCTACTTCAAACTCGAATGCCCTTCCAAATGAAAGTAACACGTTTACCCTTGACTACAACCTAGTAAACAATCTCTCTCGAGGTTACTGCTATCAATGGACTTACGATCCAGGTTTAGCAGATACATCGGTTATTCCACTTGATTCAACAGGGACCGCATATTCAAATTTAACCTCTCCAATTTTGGTTGTGCCACATCGACTGCTCATCACTTGGCCATCTGTTATTAAGGTGGATCCACGGGCACGGTATGTGCAATTACCTGGATTGAGCACAGGAGTCTTCGCTGGCCCAACTCCGACAACCGCCAAAGTGTGTATCGCAGGAGTCACTACAGGAACTGTGACTGCGCAAACGATCACGGGGATAACAAATGAACTGATGCGTTTGCTTTCGACCAGAGAAGTCTCATTGGAAGTCGCTGCAAATTTCTATCAAGGCCTGCTGATAAAGATAAGTACAGTGCCTGTTTTAACTGGGTTCTCCCCTGCAATAATTTCAGAGTGCAGCGGAACAAATGGTGACGGAAAGCTTCATACGACCTCTGATGAAGTGGTGACCATTTTGGTCCAGCCATATGGTTTGAATCAGCAGATAAAGAAGGGTCAGGTTGGCCAAGTCCGGCCCATACCTCGGCCGTAATGTCCCCCAAGGTGTGGTCATCGCATTTGAAGGGCGTAGAGCGAGGAAAAGTTAGGATTTCAATATGAGCCAAGGCCGAGCATGAGGAAGCGACACACGCCTCTGGCCTCGCGAATGCATCGTGGATTTGAAGCGGACAATCGGCGCGGAAAAAGAAAAGTTCTTGTCATTATCGTTTCTCTAATCAGTCTTGGATTATTTGGTGCAACTTTGGCAACGAATGTAAGCATCAATAGCAATCGTGGTAACACTTTGGAATTCGGACAAGGATCCGTTCTAAGCCTCGCGTGCGACACGTCAATTAATACTGCTGTCGGAGAAGTGTGGGCGCCTAGTGCAGTTCCTACGCCACTTTTCGTTGCAAATTCGCTAACACTCACCGATGTGGATCTTCGTAATGCCGTGCCTACACCTGGTGCAACTCCTGCGGGAAATGACGGTTGTGCAGGACAAACAATCGTTGTTCAAGCTTTGAGCAGTACAGGCGGAGTTCTTGCCGGACCATTTCCAATTCCTATTCCCTCCGCAACCGTGGCAACTCCTTACACAATTACTGGCGCAGGTTTCGTAGCCTCCGTCAGTCCAGCGCCAACGTCGGGTCCGAGCATGGGCGCAAATTCTCAGGTGGCCATCACATCATTTAGCCCTTCTCCCACGGCCAGTGCGATTGACCGAGTAGCAATCGAGACAAAATAAAAGGTGAGGGTCTTTTGGGGGACAATTCACCCAAAGCCTTTTCAGTCAATATGAATTATTCTTTCATTCTTACTGATACCTCACTGCTGGAGGGATAGCTGCAAATGGGCGCACTAAATCTTGGGTCAAACTCGGAGGAAGCTTCTACTAAGAAGAGGCTCACTTGGCGTTCGCCAAAAGTCATCATTGGAGTTGCACTTCTTGTGGCAGTTCCTGCAATCGGGTCAACTCTTGCGGCAAACATAACTATTAACTCGAACGCAAACGTAGAATTTGGCCAGGGCGTGACATTGGCAGCAGCGTGCGATGACAATATTACACTCACTCCCTATTCCACATTTTCAAATGAAGTAACCGGTGGGCACTTTCAGCTTTGGAAAATAACTCTCTCAGGTCTTGCACAGGCATGTGATGCTGCAAGAATCACCCTTACCGCTTGGAGTAATTCTGCCCAGGTCGGTCAATGGATTATTCCGGCCGGAGGGTTATCTACACCTCAGGGCGGTGGCACCAACAACACATTCGCTTCGCACACACAAAACACCTGGACGGCTGCCGCTTGGGGAGGCAGCGGCGATGCTAGAACGTTCATCCTTGACTTCTCGCCGAGCGCTTTAAATGGTGGAGATGGATCAAATTTTGATATTACGAGTAATAGTAATTCAATAAATAAATTTACGATTGAAACAACTTCCTAATTAGTTCGTGAGACAAAGTTGGAAACATTCAGGAGAATTCAGTTAACTCCGACTTTGGAAATGTTGCAGCCAGGCTCTCATCAATTGCATGATTCAAACGTTTTAGTGAATGTTGTTTCACCAACTGAAGAAATCGTTTTTCATGTAGCAGGCACGGCTGTCATGCAAGTTTCGCATGGTTCGGATTTCGTTACCACAGGAATGAACACCACTGTGACCAGCAGAACCAGTAGAAAGCGCAAAGTTGTAGCTTCGATAGTTGGATGGATGGTCGCATTACTCGCACTCACGCCCTTCATTGTGCTTGCTTCAGGGTTAGCAGATGCCAGAGTTGTGCTTACCGGCTCCATGGCTCCGGCGATTAAGCCAGGAGATGTTGTTGTTGCAGTGAGTCCACAACGCAAGGCACCTAAAATAGGCGACGTGGTAGTTTATACGGGTAGACGCTTTGACGGCACAAAGGTTGCCGACTTCTCCCACAGAATTATTGCTGGAGATGCGAAATCTGGCTTTACCGTTAAGGGCGATCACAACTCAACACCAGATGTACAAAAGCCTACGATTAAAGATATTTCAGGTGTTGTTTTGTTTACTATTCCATTTGTGGGACGAATACTCAATCCGCAGGCGCTTCTGCTCTTACTCATTCTGGGATTTGGTATTTGGCTCATTGTGGATGCGTTCCGTGAAGAGTAAGCCGCTACATCGAGTCATTGGTTCGCTCGGGCTAGCCTTATTTACGTTACTTTCCGTTAGTTCGGCGAGCGCTCTAGATACCCCCGTCCTTTCGTGGGAGCGAGGACGTGTTCAAACAGTTACCTTGGGCGGAAATACATCCAATCAACTTTGGAAGATAGAGCTTGTAGGAAATGGAAAGAATTTAGCTTTTGAAAGAAGCAAGATAGACTCAAAAGGATTCTTGGTTTATTCGGTGATGGTCCCTGCGGACTTTAAGGTGGGCGATTATTCGGTTCAAGTTGTTGGAACCAACAACAAGCCAGCGATTGTTTCTTATATTCGAATCATAAGTGTGGTGGCTTATACCCCATTGGCTGACCCCAAAGGTGTAGGGACGCTATCGGTTATTGCGTTCACCTTGTTATCACTTTTATCCTTGAACCGACTAGTACCGACCGCGGTGAGCGATAGTGATCCGACTCAGTTATCTGGCGCTGATGGAAAATATCAAAACATTCGTTACACCCGCCAAGGTAAATTTGATGTGCTCAATATTGGTAGGTTCCCAATAAATTACAAGAGCGATATCTGGAAACATTTGACCGTATTTCGCTTTTCTTCAAGTTCACCCATGTTGATGCGAGTTTTATCGGATAATGCATACGTGCAAGCACTCACCGGAGCGTTCTCCTTTCTTTTGCCTATTGCTGGAGTAGTACTTGGTCTATTTCTAGACTTTACGTCAAAGTTAAATGAATCAGTAGTGCCTGCAAACTTCACACTTGTTGCGGTATTAGTTGTAATTGGAATCTTCGATTCTGCTGCGGGACTGCTTGGATATTTTGGTTATTTGTTACCCGTGCTAGCGACCGGGCATATTCACTCCCTTTACGATATTCGTGGATTATTGGGAATAGCACTCGTCTTCTTTACTCCCGCTCTTATCGCTGGATCCACCAGACCTTTACGCCGTGATGAGAAATCGTGGCAAGCATGGGAGCGGCTAGGAGACTTTCTGATTTCTGCAGTTCTCACCGGATGGGCCGTTAAAGGGTTGGTAGGTGCGTTAGATGGCTTTACGCACACTCATACTCCTTTGGCTATGCATGCAAGTGATTTAGGAGTATTGGCAGGCGTGGTTGTTCTGCTCAGATACTTTGCAGAGGAGTTAGCAAGTCGGTTGGTACCAATTCGAATTGCCTTTTTAAATCCTCAAAAAATTCATCAGCAATCAAGGCGAAGCTTCATTCTTGCGGTGTGGATTCGAATATTTCTCTTTCTTTTCTTCATGTATGGCTTCTTAGGATTTACGTGGCAAATATTTGCCGCAACTCTTATGCTGGCGATTCCGCTCATCGCAGGTCGGTTTAAGGGCTCATTGCCTAATTCAACAAGGCTATTTCAATGGATTCCATCGGGAGTGCCCGGGACAATCGTTATGGCTTTTTTTGGATTCATCTTCGCGAAGTGGGTTGAAAGCTGGGCTCTGATTGTCGAAGATCGCACCAAAACAATATTTATTCTCTGCGGCGTCCCTTCATTCATACTCTCACTTTTGAAGCTGTTTGGGAGAAGCCCAAAAATTGGCGATGTCATTTGGTATAAGCGGGAAAGATTAAGCACGCTCTATTACATGCTCTCACCGGTGGCGGTAGGAATACTATTCATGATTACTTTCGGGGTGATTCCATGAATCCACAAGAGTGGGGTGAGAAGGATTTTTATCAGGTCTTAGGCGTGCGTCCCAATTCGTCTGATGAGGATATTCGTAGAGCGTATAGGGAGCTCCTGAAGGAATACCACCCGGACGTCAATTTAAATGTGGCCGATCTGGAGATTTTCTACCAGATAGTGGATGCGTACGAAGTTCTGGGGGACAGGAAAACTCGCTCTGATTACGATAAATTTAAATTTAAGGATAATCGATACATCCGATTTGAACCTAGAACAAAAACTCGGGAGCGACATTTATTTCTGCGAGTGCTTATATTTCTTGTAATTCTTCTTCTCCTTCGCAATATGGGATATTTGGGTGCCAACGTTTCTAAAGTTTCAGTAAATACACCGACGAGCTCATTTACAAAATATTTCCCTTCATCAAACAACAATCAAATCCTTGCTTTGATGGTTGGGCCTGAGGGCCCTCCTGGTCCAGCAGGTGTCGCTGGTAAAAACGGATTCATTGGTATGAATGGATATCAAGGAAAAGATGGAATTCCTGGCGCACCAGGTGCGGTAGGTCCCGCCGGGCTAACAGGTGCGCAAGGTGCTGCGGGGCCGCAAGGTATTGCAGGAATTAATGGTGCTCCGGGAGTTGCTGGAGCGACTGGACCTGCAGGAGCTAATGGAGCGGCGGGTGCGGCGGGTGCGGCGGGTGCGGCGGGTGCGGCCGGCCCAAGTGGTGCGCCTGGCGCTGCCGGTGCAAATGGAAGTAACGGAACTAATGGCACCAACGGCAATAATGGCACCAACGGCAATAATGGCACCAACGGCGTGAACGGTGCGAGTGTGATTGCAATAAAAATCGCCGCTGGAACCGAGTGTAAATACGGTGGAACAAGATTTGAAGATGGAAATGGAAATCAAGTTGGTCTTGCATGTAATGGTGCAGGATATAAATTCGGTCAAGGTATAGGAACGATTTCAACCTGTACGGAAGCGGCTGATATAGCCATGGATTCGAAGCTAATAACTCGTCCTTCAATATATTTTACGTTGCAAAATATTCATATTACGAGCCTGGATCCGCAATGTGCAGGTTCTACATTCACGTTGCACGTAATCATCCAAAGTAACTTGGTGCAGCCACCTCCGGGCCCGGTTAAAAGAAATTATCAGGCCGATGATGTTTTGGATTGCGACTCATTGCAGGTTCCCGTTTCTGGGACGTTAGATTTTGGGGCTTCGTATCACTGCACGGTTGCTCGAGACCCTTCCATAGACATCCTTTTAGGGGACATCTACTCGGCAGATTTAGGGAACTCAAGCCTCAATAGTGGCATTGCATTCGAAGTTAAATAAGGTTCAACCATTACTCGGGGAGGAGGTATGTATGAGTGAGCAGGACATCAAGTCTCGGCAGGATCTCGCTATTACTTCCGTAGACGTTGCTGACATTCCTTATTCCTCAACAGACTCGCATCCTCCGATTGTTGTGGATCTTCCTGATGGTCAAAAATTAGTTGTTGGAAAACTTGAGGCTGGTACCGTGATTGAAGTTGCGACATGGCGCGGGACTGGACGGCCGGACTCGAGGACTAATCGTTTGATGATTGGTTTGAGTGAGAACGAAACTTCAACACCAGAAGAGCCAAAATTAAAGCGCAGATTATTTGGTAAAAACTACGAGCTGAGTTCACCAACCAGTGCACACTTTGAACCAGGCAAGAGTGCGGACACTGAAACTGGAACAGTTAAAACTGGAATCAATCAGGCTTTTGTTCAGGTATTTCCTGTTGAAAGCAAGGCTCCAGTATCTAATGTTTCCTCTCGCCGATTAATTGCTTCCAGGGTTAGAAAGTGGAGCATCTTTGTTGTCATTCTAGGTCTAGTTGTTGGAGTAGCGGGAGGACCATTAAACCTTCGTATCGTGCATCCACGTTCTGGAGTGGGAACTTCGTTGGGTAGCGCAAGTTCATCGATTGTTGTTGTACATAAGAGCAAAACATACAAAGCTGGTGAAAAGGTTGTCGCGGGGATCGTGGACACGAAGCGCTCACCGATATTGGGTGCAATCCAAGTGATTGATCAAGGCCAAGTGTTGGTAACAACAGGACCTCTATATTATTCATCGGAAACTCAGAAGATTTCTGGCAAGGTCATTCTTGTTTTGCCATTCTTTGGCTGGATAGTTGGGCTTTTTGCTTAAGAAAAAATATTTACTACCAACAGTTCTTTGGATTCTTGTCCTCACGCTTGGAGGTGTTACCGCAGGAAACATCGCGGTAAATGTCAACAAATCTGGACATATAACTTTTGGTCAGGGAGTTGCAATTACAGTCTCGTGCCAGACGCAACCGCTCATGATTACCCCAGTCGCCCAATATGAGGTCCAGGGAAGCAAGGATTTTCTGCTCTCAGAAGTGAGGGTTACAAATATTGATCCGCAATGCATGAATAAATATTTAGCCTTTCGATTTCACGACGCAAATGGAACCCCCTTGGCGATAAACCAAGATTTCGAGGGCGTCTGCAAAGATGTAGTCCCAGCGGCTCACAACTATGACTGTGTTGGAAGTAAAGATTCGGTTCTTGTTTTTCTTGACAACACTGGTGCGTGGATGGACAACATACCCGAGACCTTCGATCCTGCTGCTTTGGGTTCTCCATATGTAACTGGCACTAATGACTCATATTTCATCAGGAATGAGGGGAGAGGTTCTCCTAATAGCTTGGTAACCTACTCAACTCCTGCTTGCGCAGACTCCTCTGCCGGGGGAACGAATTCTCGCGAGTCATATCTAGCCGGCGGATGTTCCATCACGGGGTTTTCACTTGTCGCGACAAAAATCTTTAATACACCGACTCACATGTGGTGTCACTCCGTTGGATTGCCTTATTCATACTTAGGAAGCTCTGCTGCTGCAATTGCGCGATGCAACCAGATGAGCAACACAGCTCATACTGCATTTGGTAGCAGGCAGGTAAACTTTATTAGCGTAGAATCAAAGAGTGCTTAAGCCACTCATTCTTATTCTTACTACGGGCACATCAATTCTTTTGGCACCCAGTGCCTTCTCGCAACCAAATTATGAATTTCCAATTTCTGGCTGCAACGTCACATACGCGCATTCTCATCACAATTATCCGGCGACAGATATTTTGGGTCCTAAAGGGTGCAAATTTGTAGCGCCAACTTCTGGCGTTATTGATGAAGTGAACCGCGTCGATCGGTTTACGTGGAAGACAAATTTAGGTGCTGATCGAGGAGGGCTATCCATTTCGGTGATTGGCGATGATGGTGTTCGTTATTACGGATCCCATTTATCTAAGATTCCTGTCGAGATGGTTAAGGGACTTCGCGTGAACGCTGGTGATTTGATTGGGTACTTAGGTGCGACAGGGGATGCAAAGGGCTTAGCACCACATGTGCATTTTGGAATTTCGTGGCCAACCCCGGCCGGAATATGGTGGGTTCGACGCGGTGAACTTTATCCATGGAAATATTTAGATGCATGGAAAGCGGGCAAAGATATGTCGCCGGCTAAAGCAGTTTCTGCGCTGGAGAAAAAGATTGGAACTATTCCTAAGCAAGTGGGCTATTAATTTTAGGCATAAAAAAACCACCTCAACTCTTTTAGAGTGAGATGGTTTTTTTAAAGTAAGGGTTTACTTATGCAGGGTTTACTGCGTCAGCCTGTGGGCCCTTTGGACCTTGGACGACTTCAAAAGTAACTGCCTGACCCTCTTCGAGGCTCTTGTAACCGTTTCCTTGGATAGCTGAGTAGTGAACAAAAACATCTTGTCCGCCGCCATCAACCGCAATGAAACCAAAACCCTTTTCAGAGTTGAACCACTTAACTGTACCTGTTGCCATGTAACTGTATTCCTTCGATAAATGTTGGCATCTAACAAAACATTAAACGCCGGTCTTCCTCTTCTGCATTTTTACCGAGAAACCAGACTTGCGTCGAGCTGAACTACGGGTACTGCCAAGCGTCGGACTAAGGAGGAGTCTAACTGCATACTCGAGAGTATGGGAAAACAACTTTTGGGGGACTGGTGGTATTTCAGGGACTAGCGCAACACGCCCAGAACGCGCATAATCAGGACCTGGATTCTGCTGGATTCTGCTGGATTCTGCTGATCTGAGCGTGTTGATGGACTGGGGAAGGTCGCATCAGGTGCGTTCTTAGAAAGCAGTCTTATGTCTAATCCGAGCAATTCCGGAGATCTTCGGATCTATTCTGCGCCCAAAGCGCTACTTCGCCATATCCAATGGTCACTCAATTCGATATTCGATTCAAAGGTGACTCTTGAATGGGTCTCACAACCTTTATCTGCTGGAACATTTGCTTGCGAATTTCAATGGCGCTCCAATAAAGAATGTGCGTCCAAAATTGCATCAACGTTAAAGAGTTGGCATTTCATTCGCTTTGAAGTTCGTGAATTTCCAACCGAGGGAGGCGAGGGCGTTCTCTATCGCTGCACTCCTGACTTGGGATTGCATCAAGCGGTAACAGCAACTACGGGCGACATTATGGTTCATGAGAACCGTATTCTTACAATTCTTTCGCAGAGCAAAGGCTTTGAAACTCTTCGTGAGGCAATGGAATCTGCCCTCGGAATAGCCTGGGATCACGAGCTTGAGTGCTACAGGCGAGGAATCGATATTGAGGAATTACCTTTAAGGATTAGTATATGACCATGAAATTTAAGTCACGACAGTTCGTTTTCCTTATCGGCGCTCTCATTCTTGCTTTAGGAATCGGCTTTGCTGGTTCACTGATGGGCAGCGGGTTTGCTGCGCGTACCGGAAATGCAATCACTGTTACCGGTTCTTCCAAAGCATCAGCCACTGCAGATAATGTTGTTTGGAATTTGATGGCACAAGAGAGTTCTCCAGCGGTTTCCACCGCCGTAAAGAAAGTTGAACAAAGCGTTTCTGCTGCGAAGGATTATTTGACTAAGGGCGGTGTATCTGTCGATTCAATTGAAACTGGCGCGATTAGTACATTTGCAATTCAGCAATACATCAATGGCAATCAAACCGGAAAAGTTTTGGCATACCAAGCTACCCAAAATGTGATTGTACGTTCAAAAGATGTGACTTCGATAAAGAAGCTCAGCGATGGAATTGGAGCGCTTCTTGCGACCGGAGTGAATGTTTACAACAACGGTCCTCAATACTATGTTTCAAATCTTGCAGCACTGCGACCACAGCTACTCGCTGATGCAATGAAGGATGCGAAATTGCGTGGCGAGGCAATTACCGGCGCCGTAAATTCCAAACTTGGCGCGGTCTTGGCAGTGACAAGTGGTCCGGTTCAGGTAACCGCACCGGATTCAGTAGATACAAGCGCTGGCGGAATGTATGACACATCATCCATTGCTAAAACCGTGACTGTGACGGTTTCTGTGAGTTTTAAAACTTCTAAATAATTTCAATTAGCTAGAAGGATTAGGCTTCAAAAGATTTAAAGATCAGCACAACGTTGTGGCCACCAAAGCCGAAAGAATCGTTGATTGCTGCAATAGGACCAGAAGGAAGTGGGCGCGGAACATCGCGAACGACATCGACCTTTACAGCCTGATCTAGATTTTCAATGTTAATTGTTGGTGGGGCCAAGCGATGCTTGATCGCCAAAACTACGAATACTGATTCGATTGCGCCAGCTCCACCCAGTAAGTGGCCTGTCATCGACTTTGTTGCAGAGACTGCAACATGGCTCATGTGCTCACCCAGGGCTGCTGTAAGAGCATTCGCTTCTGCAACATCTCCGGCCGGAGTTGAAGTTGCATGAGCGTTTAGGTGCACAACTTCAGAGAGATCGACTCCGGAATCTCGCAGAGCAAACTTCACTGCGCGAGTAACACCAGAGCCCGAAGGGTCCGGCGCGGCAATGTGATAACCATCTGAGGTGAGACCTTGTCCTGCTAATTCACAATAAATAGTGGCACCACGAGCTTGTGCATGCTCGAGTGATTCCAGGATTACTACGCCGCCACCTTCGCCAAGAACAAAACCATCGCGGTCTTTATCGTATGGACGAGAGGCCTTTGTTGGATCATCGTTGCGAGTAGAAAGTGCTTTCATCGCAGCAAAGCCAGCCATCGGAAGTTCGTGCACAGCCGCTTCAACACCGCCGGCAATAACTATGTCGGCGCGGCCAAGGCGAATCATTTCCATCGCATAACCAATTGCTTCTGCTCCGGATGCACATGCAGAAACTGGAGTGTGAACTCCGGCTTGTGCTTTGAATTCCAAGCCAACGTTTGCTGCTGGGCCATTTGGCATCAGCATTGGAACGGTGTGAGGTGAAACTAAACGCGCACCCTTGTCGCGAAGAATGTCGTATTGCTCGAGCATTGTTGTAACTCCGCCGATTCCAGAAGCAATGACAACGCCGAGGCGCTCGTGATCAACTTCAGGTGAACCAGCATCTGCCCAGGCTTCACGCGCTGCGATCATCGCAAATTGCTCAGAGCGATCCAAGCGGCGAATTTCAACGGGCTTCATTACTTCAACAGGCTCAACAGCAATCATCGCAGCGAACTTCACATTAACGGAAGTAATCATTTCCTCGGGAAGAAGGCGTGCGCCACTCTTTCCGGCAAGAAGTGCTTCCCATGTGCTTGGAACATCCCCACCAAGTGGCGTGGTTGCTCCAAGTCCAGTTACTACGACGCGGGTTCTAGACATGTTTTAAATAGATGCCCTGCGATTATGAGTTTGCGACGATGAAGTTGACGGCATCCGCAACTGTGGTCATCTTTGTCACTTCGTCATCTGGAATCTTTACGCTGAACTTTTCTTCAGCAGCAACAATAACTTCAACCATGCTGAGTGAATCAACTTCGAGGTCATCAGCGAACTTCTTGTCCATTGCAACCTGTGCTCCGTCGATGCCTGCAACCTCTACGACGATGTCGCGAATTCCTGCAAGTACTACATCTTGTGTTAGTGCCATTGTTTTATATTCCTTTTCTTTTCTATATCTACTTATTTTTACTAGTACGAATCGGTACTACGGTAGAACAACTACTTGGCTGGAATACACCAACCCTGCTCCAAATCCTATGAGAAGAGCCAACTTACCGCTAAGTTCTGGATTCTCGGCGAGTACGCGGTCCATGGCGAGGGGAATTGAGGCTGCGCTGGTGTTTCCGGTGGTCTGAATGTCGCGAGCAATCACAATACCCTCCGGTAGCTCCATCGATTTCACGAGTGAATCGATGATGCGTTCATTGGCCTGATGTGGGATGAAAGCTGCAAGATCCGAAGCTTTAATGCCAGCAGATTCAATTGCTTTCTTTCCTACCTGAGCAACTTCATAAACTGCCCAGCGAAATACGCGCTGACCTTCTTGAGAAATATCTGGCCATCCGACTTGGTCAACAGTTGCGCCTTTTTTGAAATCAAGCCATGAAGGGGTCATCAAGATTGCATCGCGATTATCTGCATCTGCGCCCCATACTGTTGCGCCAATTCCCACTTCATCTGATGGCCCAACAACAACGGCGCCAGCTCCATCTGCAAAGATAAAAGCGGTCGCGCGATCTGTGGGACTAGTGAAATCAGAAAGTTTTTCTCCGCCAATCACTAGAACATATTTTGCTGTGTGGTTGCGTACCAAATCCGAGGCAATTCCAACACCATAACTAAAGCCAGCGCATGCTGCGCCAATATCAAATGCCGCCGCCTTTGTATTTCCCAGTCGTGTTATTAACTCTGTAGCGGCGCTCGGTGCCTGAAACGGGTAGGTAATGGTTCCAAAAATAACTGTGTCGATATCTTCTGCCGTTATTCCTGCGCGCTTGATAGCAATAACTGATGCCTCGTACGCCATATCAATGAGTGATTCATCAGCTGCCGCAAAATGGCGAGTTTTAATTCCGGTACGTTGTTGAATCCATTCATCACTTGATTCAATAGCATCGACAATTTCAGAGTTAGGGACAACTCGCGCTGGCCGGTATGCGCCAACAGAAAGGATGCGGGTGTTCTGTGACGGTGCTGGATTTTGAATTTTCATTTTATTTTCCACCATGCTTTGCCACAAATTCTTTTGCTGCGTCTAAATCTTCTGGAGTCTTTAATGCAAAAGTTTCAATTTCAGGATGTGCGCGCTTAATCAAACCAACGAGAGTTCCAGCAGGTGGCATTTCAATAACTCCGGTGACTCCCATAGAAGCAAGAGTATCCATGCATAGGTCCCAACGAACGGGCCCAGCAATCTGTCCCACCATACGGTCGATGAATTCACGCCCACTAGGGACTTGTGCGCCTTCTTTATTTGAAAGAATCGCAAGTACTGGATCTTTTACCTCTGTTTTTGCAGCAAGATCGGCGAGAACTGCAATAGCAGGAGCCATCGCTTCTGTGTGAAAAGCACCAGCAACTTGCAACGGACGAACGCGAGCACCCTCGGGTGGATTCTCTGAAAGAGCAGCAAGAGCGGTGAGTGAACCTGCGGCAACAATTTGGCCAGCGCCATTTTCATTTGCTGGAGTCAGACCAAGAGTGAGCAGATGCTTCACGACGACTTCGCGATCTCCACCTAAAACTGCCGACATTCCAGTTTCTGTTATCGATGCAGCTTTTGCCATTTCACGGCCACGCGCGGACACCAGCGCGAAGGCGGAATCTGCATCAAGGATTTTTGCGAAGGTGGCGGCTGCGATTTCACCGACAGAATGGCCTGCAACAACTGAGATTGATTCATCCTTACCGGCAAAGAGTGCGCCAGCCCCGGTCATCGCTCCCAATAAAAGTAGCGGCTGTGCGTTTGCGGTATCTCGAATCTCATCAGCATCAGCGCTTGTTCCAAGGCGGTGAAGGTCTACGCCGCAAATTTCAGACCAATGCGCCACCATTTGTGAGATTTGGGGAACGCCTGTGAAATGCTCAAACCAAGGAGTGAGGAACCCTGGGGTTTGCGAGCCTTGCCCGGGGGCCACGATTGCGAGCATTGGCAGAGTTTATTGCCTGCTTTGCATACTGCTTAGTAGGAAGAGAAATTGGCGCGGCACACACGAAAAAACTCTAAAACCATCAAAATAATTGCAGCTGGCAAGAGGTCGACTGAACGCTTGAGCAACCATGGCAGTCCATTCTTAATTAACCAGAGAACTCGAACTGATTTTGATTTCAAAGGTTGATCATGAATAAGTGGAAGCGCCAGATTCCATCCACGGCTTCGTAATTGAATTGCCATTTGCCGCGCAAGAATTTGATGTCCAAATGGACCAGGATGCATGCGGTCTATATGCCAATTCTTCAAATTATGAACATCGGGAATTTCTCGGGTACGTATAAGTACAAGCCCAAGTTCACCTGAGACTTTTTCATAAACCTCATTTACTGCTTCTACGCGCCGACGTAGCACGCGCTTAAGTAGTTCGGGCAATCGCAAAAGTTGAGTGGGATCGTGAAGTTGGATCATGAGAATTTCGCTGCCGCGGCTAAGAAGATTGGTACACGTTGTGGTCAAATTTTCATAAAGCACTTCTGGACAAAATCCATTTCGTAGCAGGTCATTTCCACCAACGATGACTGCGCAAATATCAGGGTCTACTTCCAAGGCGAGAGGCAGTTGAACACGCTTGACCTCAGCAGATTGCGCCCCGGGACGCGAAAAATTGAAGTAGTTAATATCCTCGCGGAAATTTTCTTTAAGGTAATGCGCCCAGCCGCGAGGATTGCCAGCCGGATCAAAATCACCTGTTCCGTAAGCCGCGCTATCTCCGATGACTGCAAAGGTGAGCTTCGGTGACATAAACATTATGCGACCTTCATTCTCTTTCGGATTGTGAGCTGAGGTAGATCTGGTTGTTCGTCCAATGCATCGTGGAGTATTAACATAGTGCGCACTGTTGCGTCCCAGGGAAGAGATTCGGCAACCTCTCGAGCAGTAACTCGCATGCGTGGTCGCTTGAGAATATGTTGAATGGAAGCTGCAAAGGAGAATCGATTATCACTTGCGACTGCGCCGGCAGGGTGGTGATGGCGATGAATGAGAAATTCTCCTACCGCGCTGCTTTGTGAGGCTACTACTGGAGTTCCACTAGCGAGTGATTCCAGCGCGGCTAAACAAAATGTTTCAAGGGGTCCTGGCGCAAGTGAAATATCGGCAGAAGCTAAAATCTGCGCAACCCGATTTCTGTCGGCTATGTAACCAAGAAAATCAACAGGCATTCCTTGCGCCTTGCGACGAAGCTTGTGCCATAACGGTCCGGTCCCGACATACACGAGTCGGGCTTGAATTCCTTTTTTCAATAGTATCTCTAGCGCATCAATACTTCGGTGTGGCTCTTTTTCCTTCGACATTCGCCCGCAATGAACAAGAAGAACGTGGGCACCTTTCAACATCGATGTGCGTAGCTCATCAGAATGTAAGCTCGGATGAAATGTGTGAAGGTCTACTCCTAATGAGATGCACGCCAAATTATCAATTGCCAACTCTTTGAATTCCTTGGAAGCAAATTCTGTAGTTGCAACAACGTGGTCAAAACTCTGTGCCAATTTGAGATTATGCCGGTTGACCAAATTCTTTTTTACGAAGTTCGGCAAAAATGGCGCAAAGCGATCCACCAAGCCGCGAAGGGTTTCGTGGCTGAAGACAACTGAAGGAATGCCGTTTTCTCGGGCCCATACGCCAAGTGAGGTGAGTGTGAAACGATCAGAAACTTCTAGGCGATCGGGCTTGAGGGCTTTGAGAATTCGCTTGAGTTCAACATTGTTTCGGATGATTCGATATCCACCGCTTTGAGGAAGAGCAACGCCAGGAAGTGTGATTTTACGCCCGTATGGTGTTATTTCTTCGACGTGATTGATGCCCGGAACTATGTAAATAAAATCGTGACCGTACTGTTGGTAGCCCTTGCCTAATTCATGAAGCGTTGTCTTTATTCCACCAGAATTTGGCCCATAGAAATTTGCCACGTGAACGATTCTCATGCGGCGCTGCCTTCCGTGTGGTTTCGAGATTGAGAAACTACTGAGTTGTAATGGTTTATCAGTTGAGAATTCACAAAACTCCACGTGCGCTCTTGCACAGTTTTACGGCAGAGAATTTTCATTTTTGAAATGTCAACGCGCCCTTGAAAATGCTTAACCGCCATGGAAAGCTCCAAGTTATCTGCTGTATTGATGACATAGCCGGTGTCACCGTGTTTAACCAGGTCTGCTGGTCCACCTGTTTTTGGGACGATACATGGAATCCCGGATGCAAGGGCTTCTTGTACAGCTTGGCAGAAGGTTTCATTTGGCCCGGGATGAATAAAGAGATCAAAGCTTGCATAATGTCTGGCAAGTGAATCTCCACTGTGAAATCCAGTGAAAATTGCGTGAGGTAATTCTCGTTCAAGTTTGGCCCGTGCTGGACCTTCTCCAACTATTACTAATTGAATATTTGAATTGTTGTCTAAAACTTTCAAATCACTGATTCGTTTCTCGTTTGCAAGTCTTCCAACGTATCCGATAACCGTTTTATTTGGTGCTCCCCAAGAAGTCCTCAGTTCATCTGATGCAGCCTTAGGGTGGAAGAGAATTGTGTTCACGCCACGACGCCATAGTTCGACGTTGTTTACGCCAAGACTTTCCAATTCCTTACAGGCAGATGTAGATGGCGCGAGTGTGAGGTTTGTGTTGGAGTGAATTTTTCCTACGATTTTGCGAAGTGAGCTATAGGCGACGTTGAGCCCGTAATGTCTGGCAAAACCTGCGATATCTGTTTGGTAAATCGACACAGTCGGGATCCCTACGCGTTTTGCTACTTTAGATGCGTAGGCGCCAAGAACAAGTGGCGAGGCAAGGTGTAGTACATCGGGGGAAAATCCTTCGAGCAGATACTCGAGGCGCTTTGTTGGGAGACCAAATGGCATTCCAACTGGGAGAAAAGATTGTGTTGGAATCGCTGGAACGCGCTTTACTTTAAAACCGCGGTATTCCTTTGTCCCACCCTCACTTTCGGGAGCGATCACGATGGCTTGGTGACCTTGCTCCTTTAGGTGTTCAAGGACGCGAAGAACCGAATTTGTGACGCCATTTACCTGCGGTAAGAATGACTCTGTGACGATTCCAACTCTCATGGCATGAGGGTCTGGCACGCCAGCAACCTCAAGGAAGGGTTGAGGTTACGTGTCGTTTAAGGTCTCGTGAACAAGAGGAACCGCACTTGTTTCAAGTTGCCAGAACTTGCATATGAGTTACTGCTCAGTAGCATTAGGCCCATGAAAATCGCTGTGTGCGTAAAGCAAGTTCCAGATTCTTGGGCAGAGAAAAAAATGGGCAGCGATGGCCGACTTGATCGCGCGAGCGCTGATGCGGTTCTCAATGATTTAGATGAATATGCCGTAGAGGAAGCGCTCAAACTTGTGGAAGCCCGTTCACCAACAAATGAAGTCGGAGAAGCAAGTGGGCACAGCATCACAATAATTTCGATGGGACCAGAAAGAGCGAGTGAAGCGGTACGCAAAGCGCTCTCCATGGGCGCAGATGATGCGATTGTTATTACCGATGAAGGGTTGGCAGGCAGTGATGCGCTCGCTACCTCATTGGTTCTTGCTACGGTGATCAAAGAAGGCGGATACGACGTAGTTATTTGCGGAACTGAATCAACCGATGCACGAATGAGCGTTGTCCCCGCGATGTTGGCAGAACGCCTTGGTTATGGCCAACTTACATTTGCAGGAAGTGTGAAGCTAGAAGGCAGCACAATTTCTATTGCCAGACAAACTGAATTTGGCGTGGAACAAATGAGTGCTCCGCTGCCAGTAGTCGTAAGTGTTGTAGAGAAGATTAATGAGCCTCGTTACCCATCATTTAAAGGCATCATGGCTGCGAAGAAAAAAGTAATCGCGACAAAATCTTTATCTGATCTGGGTATTGGCGCGCAAAGTTCGTGGAGCGCCGTAAAAGATTCTGCCGTTCGCCCGCCGCGCGACGCCGGCATCAAGAGCACTGATGAAGGAGATGGTGGAAACAAATTGGTCGCCTTCCTTCGCGAGAAGAGGCTTGTATGAGCAGCGTATTAATTCTTGTTGATCATGTTGGGGGTGTAGTGCCTCCGGCAATTGGGGAGC